>JAEHJW020001503.1_pt1 | contig 44963 bp, 38 predicted proteins | sample 9271431 | NCBI WGS metagenome assembly JAEHJW02
AAAGCCGGAAGATTGTCAGTGTCAGGATTTTCATTAGGCAACCGGAAAGCCGGAAGATTGTCAGTGTCAGGATTTTCATTAGGCAACCGGAAAGCCGGAAGATTGTCAGTGTCAGGATTTTCATTAGGCAACCGGAAAGCCGGAAGATTGTCAGTGTCAGGATTTTCATTAGAAGGTGCTGACGCACCGGAACCCTCCCCCCCTTTATCCCCCCCTCCCTAAATTTGTAGGTACGAAGTACCGATACTTCACAGATTCAGGAAAATACGCTTAAATACATACCGCACTTTTACCCTGTATTATAGGCTTGTATAAGCCCTAACCCCTTGATACATCAGAGGAATTTATAAGATGTAACAAAGTATTTCAGAGCATTATTTTCGGTGAATTGTGGCCTAAGTTTAATTGAGTTTGCATATCGAGTTATATACATAAATATACCAAACTAGCCCTAACAATGTACTCAAATACATATATGAAGAGAGCAAGTTGTCAGTAAAATATACATAATAGTCGCCTACTGGAAAGTTTTTAAGAGCCTGCTTTGTGTTTAATAATTTGATTCTGCGTAATTAAGTTATGCACACAGGTTCCTACTTATAGGTGTGTACATATGACAGTATAACTACGTCAATATGTATGCTGAGTTATTTGTTAGGGTATATTGACTTTGGAGAACGCGGATATGCACAAGAAAGCTCGAAAGTTAAAGAGCCTTGCTGCAAGTCACGGCCCTGTTTTTGTTCTTGCTTCTAGCCAGCCTGTTATTAAACGCGGCGAGATGGCTAATTTTCGATGCGCCTGTCACACCAGATTTATGGCCTATGCTGGAAAAGCTCAGCCTTTTTGTGTGGTTTGCGGCTCAGAGGACGTTGAACAAGTCGGGGAAGATAGCGATTTTCAGTTTCCACGAGATGACGAGAATGTTGCGAGTGTGCAGTGTCCAAGCTGCTATACTACAAACATTATGATGGCCTCTGTTGCCACGGCGCTCGCGGGGAAATTGCATTGTGTGACGTGCGGTGAGGGTGTAAATTATATTCCCCCGGAAATCCCTAATCAGTATGACTATGAAGATACGTCTCCATTCGAGAACTCAGAATATGAAGACGACGGACTTCTCAGCATGGCTGATTTAGAAAATAGTGACGAAGACGAAGATGACGGTATTCCAGAAGATGATTCTGACCTGGAAGAAGCTGCTATTAGAGTTTTCGCCTCTCTTGATACTGGGTTGGATGAAAACGAAGACGAAGACGAAGATGACGGTATTCCAGAAGATGATTCTGACCTGGAAGAAGCTGCTATTAGAGTTTTCGCCTCTCTTGATACTGGGTTGGATGAAGATTTGTCCTACGAAGATTTAGACGCAGATGAGCCGGCGCTGTCCGACTTTGATGACGAAGACGACTACGACGAAAATTCCGAAGAAGCCGACTTTGATGACGAAGACGACTACGACGAAAATTCCGAAGAAGCCGACTTTGATGACGAAGACGACTACGACGAAAATTCCGAAGAAGCCGACTTTGATGACGAAGACGACTACGACGAAAATTCCGAAGAAGCCGACTTTGATGACGAAGACGACTACGACGAAAATTCCGAAGAAGCCGACTTTGATGACGAAGACGACTACGACGAAAATTCCGAAGAAGCCGACTTTGATGACGAAGACGACTACGACGAAAATTCCGAAGAAGCCGACCTCGACGAAGACGCTGATGACGGTGAAATTGACGAAGATTATTCCGACGACACCGACACTGCCGCTCTTGACGATGAAGATAGTGATTTAAATATCATGGAAAATTCCGAAGAGGCTGATCCTACAGACCTCGAAGGTTTCGATGATTTAAATTTAAACGAGACTTCGGACTTAGCCGCTTTAGATGAAGATGCGGATGATGAAGATGCTGATGGTAGCGAGACCGCGAGTATTTGTTTAGTAAATACTGTCAAGGGTCAGCTTACTTTCGAGGCCGCTGGAAATAAGCTTACTGCTTATATCCGAGAAACTCCGGTAGCTACGCTAACCCGCGAAGAAGCTGGTGAAAATGCTGGTGTTCTTAGCAGTGAAACTTTTGCGCAGGCAATAGCTCACACTGCTCAGACTATGGGGGCTGTTCGTGCTCTTGAGCATTTTGGCTTCAAGCTCATCAAGGCCAAACTTCCGGTAACTGCGTTCGTAAATAATAAGGTTTCTGAGAATACAAGAAAGGCTCTCTCTAAGATTCGTAAGAATAATAGAGGGTTCCAGAAGAAGCTTGCTCATGCCATGCAGATTGCTTCTGCTGGAATTAACAAGTCATTTTTCAAAGATTCTCGCAACCCTATCAAAGAAGCTCTTTATGCTGAGATGCAGGCTGCTGGAATAAGCAATCCTGCTCGCATTATTGATAAAGTATTTGCCTCTAAGGGAGATGCCTATCATAAAGAACTTTTTGCTAAGGCTACCGAGTTGATGAAAAAACCGCACGAAATTCGTAACCAGCTCGCTGAGGCTATTGGTGATAGTAATTACCAGTCTGCTGATGAAGGTGACGAAGAGTGCTCAGAAGACTCGCAAGACTTAAATAGCACGCTGGAAAATGCAGGAATTAGATCGGTCGATCATACCAGTATGAAAATCCGAAATAACTCTGAGATGAATACAGCTTCCACCGAAGCAGTAGCTTATCTAAAATCCGGCTCTCTTTTTTAAAACGGAGAAATAAAAATCATGTTACTTTTTGACCGCACTCGGATTCTTGAGTCCATTGAAAAACCTGTTCAGGTCGGTTATACGATCACAGCCGAAGGGCAGCCAGTTGTCGGTGATAATACGTCGCAAGTTTTCGGCGTGCGCCCGGCAGGTAGCCTTGCTGGTGAAATTTTTTATGGCGTGGCCTGGAACCAGCAGCTTAGCTTAACCGCATTACCCTATTTGGAGTCTGTTATTGTTCCTACAGGGGGAGGCACTGTTAATTTATCGCGCACTCAGCTCTATGCTGGCTCGATTCTTGCTCTTTATGTAGGCCCCGGCGGTACTGCTCTCACAGTGGCGACGACAGGTACTCCGGTAACTGGAACTGTAGTCGTTAATCTTTCTAACGGTACTGCTTCTTTTGCTGCTGGTGATGCAGGCGCTACGGTTTATTTTTCGTATCGTTATGCTCCTACAGTTGCAGAGACAAATACTATCCAAGGCAGCACGCCCGCTGGTGGTAGTGCCGCGCTTACTCTCGGATATACCGGGGTTATTCGTCATGGTGACGTTTATACTACGGAATTTGATACGAGCGTTGACTGGTCGCAGCCTAATCCTGTTGTGCGCGTCCTTAATGGACTTTTCACGATTGGGGCGAGCGGGGCTGTTGTGCCTAACGCTACGATTACTAACGTCCCACTCACAGGCGGCGTTAATTTAGATACGTCGGTGCTCGGTATCCACTTCTAATAGCTTCAATTTTTTATTAAATTGACTCGGAGACTCAAAAAATGAAGAACCCCTATAAGCCGAAGGTGAAGCGCCCTGAAGTGGCTTCGCATGACCTTAAATTTGGCGGGCAGTCCCTTGTCGGACATAACGGCGAACTAAATGCTTACAACAAAAAAGATTTGACTAAGCAAATCGCCCATATGTTGACCGCTGGTCAGACTCAGACTATTATTACCCCGTCGCACGAAGAAAAGGCTAAAAAGCGTAAAGCTATTGTTGCCGCTCTTATGTCGTCGAAAGAAGTTCATCAGGAAACTGGTGCGGCTCTTGCCGATGAGCTTTATATTGCCGGGAAGCGCGACGGTTTTATGCGTCGTGTTCTTGCTCGACAGGAAGTTACCAAAGGCACTATTCCGATGATTTGGATGCGTATGAAGCAGGTTGTCGCTATTACTGCTTCTGAAGCCTCTATGGTCGAAGCCGAAATTATCCGCGATAATCGTTTCTTCCCCGCTGAATTTTATATTGAAGCACGTCCGTTTATTGAGCAGCGCGATATTGAACAAAGCAATACCGACGTTCTCGAAGAAAAATATATCGAAGCGCTGGAATCCCTGATGGTCGCTGAAGACCGTACTTGGTATAAAATGGCTTCGGCTACGGTTAATGTTGCTAACCCTTATAGCAATATTTCCGGTATGCTCACGGCTAATGCTCTTGCCAGTATGCGTACTCTTGTTAATCGTTGGAATATTCCGACCGCTAACATGCTCATCGCCTCGGATATTTGGAATGATATTATCGGTGAAAGCTCGTTCTCCGGTATTATTGATCCGGTTTCCAAGCATGAGTTGTTGCTTACTGGACAGCTAGGTCAGATTTTCGGCATGACTATTTACACTGACGGCTTCCGCCATCCGCAGCACAAGGTTTTCAATCAGGGTGATATTTTTATCGTCGGTGATTCGATCAATCATGGTGCCTATACTGACCGTGGCGGTATCAACTCGATGCCTATCGACGGAACTCAGGAAAAGAAGCCGGGTCGTGGCTGGTTCATGACCGAACTTATGTCGATGGTTATTGCTAACGCTCGCTCTGTGGCTAAGGGTACTCGTTCGTAATTTCTTGAAATTAAGGTAGGGGTTTTATACCCTACCTTCCCAAGATATTCGATGGGGGTATTTAAATGCTACGGAAACGTAAGACGCGCCGTCAATATAGCAAGCTACTCGACTTGATGATTTTAGCTTCTAGTTCTCAGCGTAAAGGCAAACATAGAGAGGCTGCAAATTACCTGACCCAGGCTGCTGAATTAAGTGACTTTGATACGGAAGTGGACTATCTTGACTCATCTAACCAAAATACAAACTCACCTGTAAATAATGATGGTGAGTATGCTACTTGGGATGAAGGTGAGGATACTGATGCTTTTTCAGGGGATTTTTCCTCTGATGATTCTTTTCAGGATATTGCTGATGAGGAAAGTGAAGAGACCTCATTAGCACGCGCTTTAGCCTCACTTAACTTAAATAAAGCAAACGGTGGCGGGTATCGTAGACGCTCTAAGTTACGCGGGTACAATATTTATTCCGGGACTGCCGGAGATGTTGATACTTTTAATAGCGACGTTGATGCCTTTGAGAACTCTGGCGACAGTGATTTCCATAGCTTTAACGGGTTTGAATTATCGGATTCTGATAACTCCGGCAACGAAACCTATGTAGATCAGCTAGCATCAAAAAGACAAACAAAACGACACGAACGGGTTAAAAATAACCTAAAACATGTTCGTTAATTTTTGTGCCGTTAGGGTGTTAAATCCCTAACGGCTTTTTTATTTTGTGGCTAATTTTATAGTATAAAATTTTCGGAGCTTTCCATAAAATGTCTGAACATATAACGCTAGAGAAAATTATTATACGCGGCCTATCTAACAGCATTAAAAGCTGGTTTAAGCTGCCGGAAGACCCGATGTTCTATTCGTCTACTGACATATGGTTGCAGCTTAACGAAAAAAGCAAACAAAATAACGCTCAACTAAATTATCCTCAACTACTTTTTAAGCTTGTGTCTATGGAGCTCGCCTTAGATCGTGGTTATAGTCCGAAAGCTCTTCTAAGACACGGAACGTATGGGGCTCTTGACGATAGCAATTCTTATAGGCGCAAGCTTTTACCGCTACCGGTAGAAATGTCGTTTGAAGTTATGTTTATATCTGATGACAGAAAAGATATTCACACGTTCGCTAGTAACTGGCTGTATGCAGCAGTCCTTAAAAGCCTGAATATGAACGTAACTTTTGATAGCGCCCCGTTTTCTATACAGGTAGACCTGGATAATACTATAAACCTACCTGACAAAGAAATGACAGCAGACTCTGTAAATTTTTACCAGCTTACATCAAACATAACTGTGAAGGCTTACTTGACACCTGACCGAGAGTTATCTGAATATCCTAGGGTATTTATGATAAAACAGGTAAATGTCGTTCCTAATTTAGTCACGTTCGTAACTTATTCATACAGTTCAACTGAGACTTTAGAAGAGGCTCTGGTTAGCGGAGATGCTGTAGCTGAGCAGATATGGACAGACGCCACCCAAACAAGCTATGAAAAAATAGAGATAACTATAACACCTGCTAACATGACAGCAGCCCAGATAATTTAGGTGACCTAAATGATTTCTACGACGACTACTACCAATAATAGATCACTGATTTTTGATTTGAAGGTAGAATCTGCTGATAGTCAGATACGAAGAAATTTGCTTTCAATCCGTAGTGGTGTTACACAAGCAAACGGATATATCGACCAACAGGCATTTACAGTCCCCGCAGGCGGTACGGTTAATATTCCAGACCTTCCTATGACTTTTCGCGTCTGTGTTTATAGCCAGTACCCTCTTTATATACAAGGCACTGTGACCGGAGCGTCTACTCAGTCTAATTTTCCCGGCCAAATGCTTTTTATTTTAGATACTGGGGTTACAGGTCTTACTTTAACAAATACAGGAACTACTGACTCTCCTGTATTTATGACGCGTTTGTCAACGATAGCACCTATAAATTCTTATGTTATTCCTCCGACTTTATTGACGTTTCCTGCATATTCAGATTTAGTACCAATAGGTGCGGCGGTAACAAATTTATCAAAGGTTGTTGTCACAGATATTGCATATAACCCGCTAGTAAACGATCAAGTCGATGTTCCGTCACTTACTATCGGACAGGCTTTCAGGATTTGTGACTCTAGTGGAAACGCTAATATAACAGGAAGCTATTTGATGTACTTAAATCAAGCTGTAACAGGCATGAATACTTCAGGTCTTTTACAGTTATGGATATATCAAACCTCATGATGAGTATTTAATATGGGAACTAATCCAAATAATCCGGCACTTCCTGTTACTGTCTCTTCTGTGCAGGAGTCTGTGGAAAATCTGCAAAACTTCGTGGTTGCTGAGCTTGAGCACCGATCTATCAATATACTTGGTACAGTAAACCCTACATTAAACTCCGGCGTTCAGGCCCCGCTCGGCTCTTTTTATATAGATTCAACACCAAACCCGCCGGCAGTTTATGTAAAAATTGCAGGCTCCCCTACTAGCTGGCAGTTAGTAGGCAGTAGCAACGGAAGCGGGGCTACAGTAGGCAGTAGCAACGGAAGCGGGGCTACTATTATTTCAACAGCAGTTTCTTATAATATTGGAGGCTCTTCCCCGGATTTCCCTACAATGATGGCGGCAGTTGAATTTATCCGTGATCTTATTGTTGTTGACGGAGGAAGTGTCACACTCTACGAGTGTAGGGCATCCGTATCAGAACAATATTATATTGTAGGTTTGTATGCCCCTTGGCTGACGATACGAACTAGCCTCAGTCTAGCAGCAGTTGACTTGGTTTTTTCATCTACCGGGTACTCAGTTCTACCTTCCGGCGCGTACTCGATTACAGCAAACGGAAAAACTTATCAGTTTAGTTTTATTAACTGCGTCCTGAATATTGCCGGAACGTGGGTATATAATACAACTTCCCTTTTCCGGTCAATTATTGGGTCAATCGGAGGCAATATTAGCGTACTTGTCGGAAGTTCAATTACGCACACCCAATATACTACGTCTGGTGTTGACGTATACGGTGGCCGTTTATTTTTCGACGGTTTACTTCTTGCGGCTAATACGTCGTCTACAGCCCCTGGTATATCTGCGCATCCAGGCTCTGATGTAGTCGTCGGCATGAACGCACAAGTTCAAGCCGGTAATCCGCTTGTAGCTTCAGGCGGAAAAATAACGTGTGTTGCTAATATAATATCTGCCCTTGGTGGCTATTTAATGTCTCTACAGGGTGGTGAGCTGATTTTGGACGTTGGTGCGGCTGAGGTTTTTTCCGGTACTTATTGCAATGGTGGATTATTTTTCGCAGAGACCGGCGGTATTATTAGAGCCTCAGCTGCTTTCCAAGTTTCTAGCTGGTCTGGTTCTCAAGTATACGGCATGGTTGCCATTGATGGGGGTGTTATTGAATGGGCCGGTAGTTGCCCTCCGCCTATACCTGGAATGATTTTAGCTTATGCCAATAATGGGGGTAGAATTTATAACTCTACATCACCTTTCCAGGGAGCAAAAACTGCCGCTACTGCTGGACATGTTCAAAACGGCGGCATTATATTATTTACAACAGACCCTACTCCGATATGGAACTCAGGTTTTAATGTAGCGCCTAATTTAATATCCGTAAATGGCCTGATTACGTCACCAGGTAATAATCCAAATATTACGCAGTGGAATATGGCGAATTCTGTCAACCCTCTTGGTGCAAGCAAAACAAACATAATAGGTGTGACAAACTCTGGAACAGGCTCGCAGCTTACTTTATCTATATCAGGCACACCTATAAGCGTACCTGCGGGCTCCTTAAACTATTCAGCAGTAGCAGTCGGCGCAAACAGTAATATTCCAGTGGACGGAAATACTTATTGGATAGAAGCTACTGTACCTACTACAGTAGCTACTGACAATCTTGCGGAACTTATGTATATATTTGCAAATAGTAGTGCTACTTTTGCAGATATTAAAACCTACCTGTCTACTTCGGAGTCAGGGTCTCCGACCATAGGGTCATCTATTAAATCTTTATATGTTATGTTTATAGAGCCCGGTGTTGGTGTTGTTGGTGGGGGGGTGCTTCCTGCTGTACCTCCGTCGGCAGTTATAACCATACCTCCTACAGCAGGTAGCTCCGTATTTGTTGGTATAAATACAGGCAGCGGTGCGGTCTCCGTAGTTGAAAATTCTGATGCGCTGCTTACAGGCAGTGCGCCGTTCTCGCTGAGCTCTCTACCGGCAGGTGACTCTATACAAGTTGTTTTTTCTGCTCTCTTTGCAGCCGCTACCCCTGTAATTGCTTCTGGATTATCTGCAAATTTAAGTGAGACGCCTTCACTAAGTCTTTTTCCCGCGTGCGGTTTTCCGGCAGGCACTGCATACCCTATAAGTTTACCTTCCGGGGCGACTGAGGGGTCTATATACGAAGTTACCGCAGGTGGTGTTTACGGGAATAACCCGATGACCGTAGCGGGCGACATAGTTGAAGTGGCTACGGCTACTACTGCTCTGGATACACTGATTATAACTAGAGTTAATCCGGTAAACGTACCTACGTCCTTGCCGATAACAACGGAAATAAACAGTATAGTTTCTGCGGCAATCTCTGCTAATAATACGGCACACCCAGTACCTACGAACCTGAATTATCTAGACCCGATAGCTAATTTTCTAAATCTTGGTATTGTTTATGACCCATACGCGTATAATGTTTCTCCTTCTACCACAGGGAATAGTTTTTTAATTACGCATACTGGTATTTCCGGCGTACCTTCCACGTTTCCTGTTGGTAGTATCGCAGTAGGTTATACAAATTCCAGTGGTGTTTCTTCATGGTTAAATTATCTTCCTAAAATAGGTGATGAGTTTTTATTAGTTAGCAAAAGTAATTATTTCCCTTATGCTTATGGCATGGAGCCCGTCCGTATAAGGTGCGTAGGGACTAGTACATACCCGCCGACTGTTTACCCTATGGGTACAAATTATAGTCTCCCATTAAACTCATTTAATGAGTGTTATACGAAAAAATTTCCTCCACCTATCGACAATTTTACTCAAACTTTGCTTAATATGCTGAGCAATATAGAGACTGATCTTATATCGTTATCCGGGGCGTCTTTCTACTGGGGTATAGGTGAGAGCAACCAAATTTCCATGACAGGCTTATATACAGTAGCTACTTTGCCTCCAAATGCTGTCAGTGGCATGAGAGCAACTGTATCGGATGCTGTATCTCCGACTTTCATGGGTACTCTTACAGGAGGCGGTACTACTGTATGCCCTGTATTTTATAGCGGGGCTCTTTCTGCTTGGCTTGCCGGTTAGGGTTAGATACCAGATAATTCAGCGCAGGAGCACCTGAATATAAACTAATAGGATTTTTATAACTCATGTGTTTTTGATGAGGTATTCTATAGGCTTACATGAATACCCGTCAGGAGAATTTAAACAAATGAACAAATTATCATACGAAGACCTTGTTTCACTCTCACAAGAGTCAAATTCTGCTTACCAGGCTTCCGGTTTACCTATCCCGGTGCAGATAAATCAAGTAAATTTTACAGGCACTGGCGTAACGGTTACTTATTCTGGAAATACCTTAAATGTAAATATAAATGCAGCTCCTCTAAGCGATTTAAACTTTCAGGGCTTATGGAACGCGTCTACAAACTCCCCAGTGCTCACTTCGGGGGTAGGTACAACAGGCGCAGTTTATAAAGTGTCAGTTGCAGGCACTACTACACTTGATGGAATAAATCAGTGGAACGTGGGGGACTACGTTTTATTTGACGGAGCTCACTACGGTAAGATAGACGGGAATCCCGCTGAAGTTTTATCCGTCGCTGGTAGAACCGGTGCCGTAGTTTTATCAGCTTCTGATATTTCTGGTGTTGCACTTCTTGCAGGTAATACAGCACAGACTTTTAGTGTAGCTCCGGCCACAGGTTCGGCAATGGCCGTGCCTTTAGGGCAGCTTCAAACCTTACTAGGAAATTTTAGTAAAAATTCTATTTATGTTGATGCTGCATCCGTATGGACTTCTTCTGACTCGGGGTCAGTTTTTAGTGTAAACGCAGGGACTCAAACGCTTCCGCTTGCGTCTACATGTTCAGCAGGAAATTCGTTCCTTTTTTATGCCTCTAACCCAATGTCTGTAATCGCCGCAGGCACTGACACTATATATCTACAGGGCTTAGGTGTACCTTCGATTTCGTTTTTAGCGGGTGACTGGGCTCTATTTATACAAAATAGCGTACAGTGGGAGGTCGTAGCGGCTTCTCCGCGTATACTTGTACTATCTTCACTTTCTACAAAGACTAATGTTCTTGATGATGGCTCGGGGAATATGACCGTAGGCAGCATAACATCATTAGGTGGTGGTCTTGTATTAGGAAGTAGCACAAATACAGTATACGCGTATAATAGCGGGTCTCAATCATTTACGGTCAGAGTGGGGCCATCAACAGCTTATAGTTTTTTTACGGTTCGTGGTTCTGATGGTACTGTTATGGTAGGTGCAGGCGGTTTGCCCGTTCTCCCTGCCACGGCATCTAATCACGCAGTTCAGCTAGGGCAGCTTCAAAATCATGGACGTGCGTGGACACTAATGATCTGGACGGGTGTCTCACAATGGACGGCAACAGGCCCGCTTACAAACCAGCAAATGAGCTTAAATGTACTGTCAGCGCCATCAGATCTTGGGATAACAAAGATAAGGCTACAGCTTTCAATTTCTGTTAATACGGCAGTAGCGGGCGGCACCGTAACATGGTCTTTAGCCGGGTTCCCTGAAGTGTCTGGTAGTATATCCACAGCAACAACGGGGTGGCAGAATGTTGATACAGGGCCAGTCACGCTGACAAGCCCTCTGACAAATGCCATAGGACACGTCACTATGACAACAAGCGTAGCAACATCCGTATCAAACGGCGACGGGCAAATAATGCTATATTGATAACACGGATATTTTAATAACTTCAACACAGGATGGAAACAAATGAACCTAACTCTTTCAATTTCGCTATTTTTAGGCGCTCTGTTTGTTGCACTAGGGATTCTTCAAAAGTTGAATCTTAACCCAAAATTTATTTTCCCTATTGTGTGTATCACACTAGGTTTCAAGGAAAATGGAAAATGGAAACTCGGATGGGTAAAGTGGGGGCATAGCGCAGATCAGTCGTTATTTTATAACGGGATTTTCTGTTTGCGTTTGATGGCCCCGTTTTGCCTTGGTATTGGTATACGGTGGGCAGGCGCTAACCCAGCGGCCCGCGAATTTTTACATACTGTTATTGGCTGGAAACTTAACGGAGAGCTGACACTAGAATTTCGTATTCAGTCTGATATTGCAAGCAGCGCGGGGGCGACAGCGCCTAACGTAGGTCAAGCGTGGGGATGGAACGCAGGCACAAAATAAAGTATTCCGTATTAAGATTCTTTATTTTTCCTAATTTTAGGTTGTACAGTGCGGCTTAACAGCCACACGGATTTTTTGCATATGGAGTTAAAAATGGGAACAAAGACTGTAATAAATACTTACGAAACTCCGATAAATCTTGAATTTACCGACGGAAAGACTATTCACCACCATTACTTACCGGCCAGGCGTCGTGTAAACATAAGCGTAGGGTTTTATCTTACTAAGGAAGCTAAAGCACGGTGGCCTAATATTATTGACACGGAAGATAGTGGGTCTACACAGACTTCGGTTAATTCAACTGAGTATATTCCTGTTGGTACTATACCCGCCGATAAAGAAAATTCGGTGGAATAAGAGGATTAAATTATGGGAGTTTATTTATCCGCAGGTACTTACGTTGTTGAGACTGACCTGAGTCAAGTAGCCGCTGCCGTGTCTACGTCGGTCGCAGCTACTGTCAGTGACTTTCCACAAGGCCCGGTCAATATACCTGTTATTATCAACAATCCGAAGCAGTTTGTTCAGGTTTTTGGAAAACCTAGTCAGAATACTTATCTGACTGCCTACTGCGCCTTGGCTTTTTTAAACCAGTCAAATCAACTGTATGTAGTCCGGGCGTCTAGCTCTGTCACACCTCCGGCTTATGCTGGTCTTTTATTGCAAACTGGAAATACGGCAAACACGTCTGTCTTTACTTCGTCTTCTGGCGTCACTAACCCTAACCTGCTAAATATGCAGGTAGCAATAGCCCCGGCTACTGCGCCTACCCAGAACTTAGCCTATTTTTATCGCATAGGCCCAGGCTCCTACGGCAATTCCGTTGCTATTTCTATTACATCTGATAATGCGGCTCCCCCGTCAGTTAATATTCTTGCTACGACTGGAACGCTCCCGGCAGGCACTTATTCGTATATAGTTGCCGCCGTAAAGAGTATTGGAAATAACCCTGCTGGTCAGATTATTAGCTCACCTGTATCTACGACGGTTACTGCTAATGGTGGCGTTAATTTAACTTGGGCCGCTATTAACGGGGCTACCTCATACAACGTATACGGAAGAAGCGGGTCGAATTATTATCTTATTGCTCAGGTTCCTACTGGAACTTCTAGTCAATTTTATACCCCTTCCTCAAATGCTTACTGGTTTACTGATACAGGCTCTATTAATCCAGCTACTCAATATCAGACAGCGGCCGGCAATTTGTATACATACCCGGCCGGGACTTCTCCAATCACTGCCCCTACGTCAAGCACAACGACTGACGTATTTACGGTAAATGTTTTCGACTCTTCAATAAGTGTAAATACTCCGCAAGAGTCTTGGGAAGTATCACTCGATAACTCTACAAGCTTGCAGGGTCAGCAGCAGCAGATTGCTACTGTAATTAACACACTTAGTAGTTATATAAATGTTGTCGAAAACCCTGCCTACGGCTCGACCGTTGTTTATCCGGCCCCGATGACTTATTTAACAAATGGTGTTGACGGCGCACAACCATCGGCGTCTGATATTGCCCTACAGTGGAATACTCAGTTTAGCAATACAGAAAATATTACTGTGCGCCTCCTTATTGAAGGCGGTATCGGTAGTCCAGTTGTGCAGACTGCAATGGACACTTTAGCGCATACTCGTGGTGACTGTGTTGCTATTCTCGATATGCCGACACTTTATCAGAAAACCACTGATGCTGTTATGTATCGTAACACAATACTCAATCTTAATTCTAACCGATCTGCGTTATACTCACCGGACTTATATATTGACGATATTTACAACGGCGGTATTTTATTTGTCCCACCTTCCGGGCATGTCGCGGGAGTATATGCGTACAATGACTATGTAGCTCAAGCATGGTTTGCCCCGGCAGGCTTGAATCGCGGTATTCTAAATATTCGTGGCTTGCGCTACATTTATGCACAAGATGATCGTGATATTCTTGCACCAGCACAAATTAACTACATGCGCAATTTCCCCGGTCAGGGTGTAGCTGTGTGGGAAGCCTTGACTTTGCAGGCAAAGACTTCTGCCTTAACCTACATAAATGTCCGTCGTCTTATGGATGTTGTTGAAGTTAGTTTGAAAGAAGCCCTGCTTTATCAGGTATGGGAGCCTGATGATGACTTTTTGCGGCGTCAAATAGTCGGAATGTGTACTGAATTTCTTGAAATTATTAAGAGAAAGCGCGGAATCAATAACTACACTGTTATTTGCGACGGTACAAATAATCCGCCAGCGTTGACCGCAACTGGCCAGCTTAATGTTGATATTTATATCGAACCTACGCTACCCGCGCAGAAAATACAGATTCAAGGTATTATCACTCAGCAGGGCGCTTCTTTCAACGAACTTATTGCGTCAGGCACTTAATTGAGGTGAACCATGGCTCGTACTAGTTACAGCGATATGAGCGGGCTTCCTGATCCGCTTTTATCCTATAATTTTGATTTAGTTATTCCAAATATTCCGGGTGGTGGAAACACTAAGGCTCTGACAATTAAATGTCAGAGTACGTCACTCCCCGGAAAAAGTTTAGAGGATGTAACCGTAACTGCGCACGGAGTTGAACTTAAATACGCCGGTCGCGTGGTTTACACACACACTCAGCAGGCTACTTTTTACGAAACTCGTGACCTTACTACCCGAGATGCCCTTCGCGGGTGGATGGAGTCTGCTAGAGACGTTCCAACAAATAGCGGTGACTATAAAGTAAACTACGGCACCCTAGCCTATTTGCTCCTGTACGATGATACTGTTACAAATGTTATTCGTACAATTCAGTTTGATGGTTTTTTCTGTCAAGACATGCAGGAGGCGACGCTAGAGGGGAGCGGTTCTAGCGTAGTTACGATAAGTGCTACATTTTATTACGATTTGTGGAAAGACTTGTAATAATAAACCTTCCTGCTTAGTATAGGGGCAGGAAGGTTTTTGTGCTTCATGGAGTTAATTATGGCAAAAATACCTGTTCCCGGAGACCCTTCCAGCAATTTAATATCAAGAATATTCTCCACTACTCTTAGCACAACCAATAGCATCCCTAATACTTTAATAAATGAGTTCGACCCTAGGCAGCCTAGGGCTACCCTAGCTCAAGGGAAAGCTTTAATAAAAGATCAGTTTAAGTTACTTGAAAATAGTGCTAAGACTGACTTGGTAAATAAGGCTATAGGCAATGGCAAAAAGGCACTGAAGGATATTCTAACTGGAAATCCCGGTGCTGCTATGAGTGACCTGTTTGATATGGGGAGCTCGTCTGCGAACTCAACAGCTAAAGATAACCAGAATAGCCTGTATCAAAAAATGCTAGCAAGAAAAGACCCTTTGCTGGCTATTGACTGGGATGTTCAGTTACCGTCTATACCTGGAGTTACTGCACTACCTTCTATTTTTGCGGAAGATATTTCTGTAAATCTGCCGAATCTTACAGTAGAAGCAGTCCCTAGAAACGGTACTTATATTTATTTTGCAAAACAGTCAGATGTTGGCGAATTAAATATAACATTTTATGAAAATATTGGTCTTGACTCTACAACATACTTAACTGCGTGGCAAAATTTGGTTCAAGACCCTGTTACTGGCTTGTATAATTATCCAGTAAATTACAAGAAAATAATTACACTGAATATGCTAATACCGGGCGGTCAGGGTAAGCCGTTCTTAACGGCAGGTACTTATTATATATCGGGGTGTTTCCCTTCGACCAGAGGGGGCTTGGCTTTACAGTCGTCGTCGGCTGAGCGGCAGAAGATTACCTGTACTTTTAGCGTTGACGGGGTATCTTTTGTGCGTAACCCCGCTGTAAATTTAAGCGATTTAACGAAGGCCCCTGCGTCTACGTCCCAGCCGGGTACTTTTTTAGGCGCTCTAGAGAGATATGGACTTAGTGCTCTGCACTCTCTTTCAAATTTAGTTGATGAGGCTAAGTTCGGAAAACCTACGTTTGTTAGTGGTGGTGCCTCTCTAGGCCAGAATAGTTTTACCGCTTAAAATCTGTAAAATAGACAGTATTAACCAATAAGGTGTGCTTAAATGAAGTCTACGATGAAGTCCTCGGATATGCTTGAGTCGTCAAGTACGCAGCCTGTAGCTACCTCGGCAGTATCGACGCAAGACAGGCTAAAGCTCGAAATATCTTCAAGTCCAGTTTTCTCAGAAAAGAACTCGGACTTTACCGATGTTAGCAGCGATATTCTCAGTAAATTTATTTTTTACGACTTCGATACCTTGAGTATCAAACCGTTCGGAGTGTCAAGTCTACGAAAAATAATGCGGGGCATTTTTAACAAGAGCCTAAAGTTTTTCGTCGAGGCTCTGTCTGAGTGCCTCCCGCCTGATATTTCAGCTTACGACTTAACACCAGCAGACTTCTGGGCTCTTATGTACTGGGAGAGGTTTAATTCTTATAAAAAGCGTACACAAGTACCCGTAGAGTTTATCTGTAAATCCTCTAAACACCTTAACCTTGTTGCCGACGGCATAGCTGACGATAAATCATATAGGCAGCGTATATATATCAGCTCAGGATCAAAGATAAAAATAGACTTTATTGACGCAGATGCCGTGATTGCTAAAGTTCAAGCAATCGCGGATGAGTACGGCATTTATTTAAATGCTCCTCGTATGCGTGATAGCTTAGAGATAGAGTCTCTGATAGAGGAAGTTCCTGAAGAGGAGAAAGCTGACTTTATTTGGCTAGCTACAGTGGCTTCTTGTATAAGTCCCGTATACGGAAAAACTCTACAGGAGCGCATGACGAAGATAGAAGAGGATAATCTGCATCCAGATTTATTGATGGAGATTATTGATTTTTCGCGTATGACAAACTCATACGGAATTTCCGAATCTGTTGAAGCAGCCTGCGAGGTATGCGGCACAAGTACGAAAGTTGATTTCGTACTTGATGCCTTTAACTTTTTTCCCGACAATAACGGATGAGGAGATACTGAGGCGCTTGTTTAACTACCACGGCACTCAGCATGTAAATTTAGATATGAGTATGCCAGCCCGCGATTTTCTCTTTCTAACTGACCTTCTTGAGGAAGAGAGGAAGAGGGCTGAAGATCTAAGGCGGAAAGAAGAGAGCGCGGTTCTAGGGGCGTTTAAGAAAAAGTAAGGTGATATAATGGCGAAAATACCCGGTATGCACACAATTCCAGGAGAATCTAAGTCTGGTAAAAAGAAGTCTGTCAGTGAATTGTTGAAAGCCTTGAAAAACCGCAAAAGTAAATCAGGCGGTGACTTCGATGATTTTGACTTCGATGATTTTGACTTCGATGACTTTGACTACGGCAGTTCCCGGAAAGAAAAAGATAGACAATTAACCGGAAAAGAGCAGCGCCTTTTATCATCTCTCGGTATTCAGTCGCGCTCAGACTTAGGTTCTCTTAGGCGTGTAGCCGATGACTATAGCAGAACTCTTAGCGCGATGGCACGTCACTTCTCTTCTGCTATAGGCAGAGGAGAGTCTGTCTTTCGCTCATCTTCCGGTAAATTTGTATCCTCCCGTAGAGTGATGGAAAAACTAAACAGACTGTCGAATTTAGTAGACGGTTACGGCAAAGACTTAAAAGAAGAAAATGCCGCGCGTTTTTTACACTCCCTACAGAAATCACAAGAGCAGTTAAATATTCTGATGAGCTCAAGCATGAAAAGTGATATTGCTGCTACAATTCAGCACGTCGCTTCTGGGTCTTCCCAGATGCTACTGGGGGGAGGCTCATTCGACTCAGAATCCGTAAAAAAAGCTGCAAAAATTTATGCTAAGGAGATTAGCGACTCAGAGTCAAAATCTTTTAAGTCCGGCCAGTACGCAAAAAATATGACTCTGCTTGTAGGGGCTGCTGCCGCAGGCCCTCTAGGCGTAGCTATGCTAAAAATGTTCGGTATTGACCGTGCCACTAACAGAACAATTCAAAATTTGACTCTGAGCTTCTTAGGGGGCACAGGTAAAGTATTTAAAGCATTTTCTACACGCATGTCAGATGCGTGGTCTAACTCTTCTATAGGTCAGGGGTTTGATTTTTTATCTAAAAAGTTTTCTGGCGAGGACGCTGATAAAAAATCCGGTATTCTTGGTCTGCTTGGTGCGGGTGCTGAGAAGTTAGGCGGTTTAGCCCGTATGCTTCCTGAGCTGATCGGAAGTGCTAGTTCTATTATTATGCCTATACTGGGCGTGATGGCGGCATGGAAAATAGGGGCTGTTATAGGGCAGTGGTTAAGTCAAATAAAGATAGGCGGTAAATCCATAGGTGACTGGGTATCCGAAGGATTTACTGCAATGACTGGTTTTTTTGACAAGATGCTAGGTATTAACCCAGGTGCTGCGAACACTGTAAACACGGGGGGTTTGCTTAATAAAAGTTTGGCAGGCACTTCATACGGCAATTACGGAGTCAGGTCAGCCTCCTTTAGAGCCCATGATTTTACTGGTGGTTCTTCCGACGTGGGCATACCATTCTTAACAGGCGCTAATAATACAAAAACCCTATCAACAGGGGATAAAATATCAGCTAAATTATATAGCGATATTACAGGCGCGGCTTCTAGAGCCGGTATTGACCCGTCTTTGATGTTTGGTCTAGCTAGATCGGAGTCTAGTTTCGGAACTGATGTAGGCTCTTCACACGCTGGCGCTCGCGGGGTTTTCCAGTTAACCAGGGGGGCGTGGGATGATACTGTTAAAAAACACGCGGATTTAGCAGGATTTTCTTTTGATAAAGACTCAGGAAACGCTGCGAAAAATTCAATGGTAGCTGCATACTATATGAAGGACACCGGCGTAGCTGCCCAGGCTGACCCTGCTATAGCAAAACTAAGTTATTTTCTGGGTACAGGTGGGGCTAATAAATTCTTATCTGCTGAAAATAGAAACCCAGTCGCTTTTGGCGCTGATCTATTCCCTGCTGCTGCCCGAGCTAATCCTAGCGTTTTTTATAATATAGACTCGCATGGCCGTAACATGGGTAAGAAGACGCTTGCAGATATTCATCAGTGGGCGGCTAATCAGATGGCTAGTACCTACCTGATGCAGAAAAAAGCTACTATAAATTCAGCCGGCGACCTTACATTTAATAAACCTGCTGCTGTAAGTGTTGCTACACCCACAACTTTAACAAATAAAACATCGCCGTATGCGCCAGTTTTGCCCTCGCCCGTAGCTACACCTAAACAAGCGGCTGCTGTTCCAGCACCTACACAAGGCCCTGACGATCTACACCTATACGTCACAGACTCCGGCTTGGTTATGTCAAACTATGTCGGTCTATTTAGCGGGTAAATACATATGACAGCAACCAGCTACTTTAGAAAAATTGCTACTCCTGCTTACGCCGACTCTGAATTAAAGAGTAAAGCCTCAAATCTTCTCAAGGCGACCAAGGCAGTCTCGCAATCAGGTACGTCTTTTGATAGTAAACAAGTCAGTGTGCGTGGGTATTCAAATTCATCTCAGTATTTAATTATGATTTTATGTCCCGACCTTGGTATAAAGGTTGTCGGATATATCCCAGAGAATATATCTTTTCAAGTAGGTTCAAGTTTCAGCGCACCTTTTGCCGACGTTAGCGGTTATAGTTTTGTACCTGGTATTGGAAGCTCTATGCAAAATATTGCTGTAGCTTCTACAGGCTCTACTGGTATGACTCAAGCACAGTCTATTCAAATTTGGCAGAGCACGTCCGGTATAGAGCTATCTCTACCTATTCAGCTTATTGCAGAGTCTAGCGTTCGTGCTGAAATTATTGAACCTTATTTAGCCTTGTCTGAACTTGCTTTACCCTACGAAGCCCCTGGTGATCTTGTTATGAAAACTCCGGGCGCTCAGTTTAATGCAATGGACGCTGTAGGAGCTCTGACAAATAACATCTCGAATGTAGTCAGTCAAAACGCTTCGTCTGCGATAGGGTGGGCATTAGGAGCTAATAATTTAGGTCAGACTAAAGACCCTCAGTGGTCATCAATATCGTCCGACATACAATCTTCAATAAGCTCTGCCGTTCAGCAGGGTTTTAAATACACGACGACCGTTGTTTTGGGTGATTTTCTTATTTTTCCTCAAATTGTTGTAACAAATGTTCAGATGAATTTTGAAAGTCTTATGGTAGGTGCTCAGACCAAGCCGGGCTCTCAGAGCTCCCCGCCTGACATAGGGCCAGGAAAAGCAACCCTTGATTTTTCATTTAGAACTCAGTTTAATATGACAATTCAAGAATTGATAAAAATGTTTAGGGGAGACCCGACAAAAACTTATCGTGACAAGGCCACCGCAAAAAGTAAAGCCGGTAGTCGCCCTAAGAGTTGAGGTGTGCTTATGTCTTTCAAATCAAATTTTCCAGAATCTTCCCATATTCCTGTAGTTCAAGTCGCTGTTAATAAATTCAGTTCGTCTACAGAGCCTATGCTGGATTTGTTGAACGCTGACCATGTAAAAATGTTCGGCGGCGTGTCTAATGTAACGCTGCCTTTCTCAACATATTCAGTTACTGTAGGTTCTCAGGGCAGGCTTGACTTGGTAGATTATATAAATAATGGAAAAGTGGAGCTATGGTGGCTTATCGGGTATATAAACGGTATTATAAATCCAATTTTCGATCTAACGGTTGATAAGGATATAAAAATACCGGCTGTTGGAAGCCTGCACGCTGCTTTGCAGTCTGCTGCTACCTTAACCACCAAGACAGTAGATATACCATGACTATGTTAAAAGTGACAGAGCGATTATCTATAGGAATAACTATAGACCATCTAGAGCTAGACTTAACTAAATTCAAAGTTTTATTTTTGCAGCTAGTCGCCAGCACTAATTACCATCTACCGTTTGGTCGTTTACAATTATCAGATTTATACGGGTATTTTCAAAAGTATCCTTTAGGGGATAATCAGACAATTAAGATTGATATTCTGACAGAAAATTCTACTAATAAGCCCGTAACCACCTCCTACAGTATGAGAATTTTCAACGCCCCTCATAAAAGTCAGGGCTCTGCTGTAGTGTACGATATGATTCTTATTTACGATGCTCCTAGATTTACGCATGAGTCAAATAGCGAATCTTTTGGTAACGTATCCTCGCGTACAGCTCTCAGCATAGTAGCGGAAAATTGCGGGCTCGATTTCTACAGTAACGTCGCAACTGCTGATAATCAAGTTTGGAGAGGCCATTCTGACAGGTATTGTGCCATAGTTAGAACAATAGCTTCAGCGGGGTATGTTGATAATAATTCGTGCATGGTTCCTTGTGTTTCTTTAGACGGCACTCTTAATTATGTAGACGTTTCTAGGCTAGACTATGCAAAACCTACCACCACTTTTACGAATACGCAAAGCGGTGATCTTAACTCATACACAACTGTAGGAAAAATAGTAGAGCACCTAAAAGCAGGTGTGTCAAATACCCTAAACGGATACAAATTAAAAACTCACGCGCAGATTCCGTTGGAAGCCGAGTCTAGTAATTTTCCGTCATTCTCATCGGTGTTATCAACCACTGCAAGTAGTTCAATTAACTATAATAAAAACATCGGCTCAGCTATTGCTAGCGGGCGCGTTGTGTATGCGCCTATAAATTGCGGAAATGTACACCCTAATTATGAAAAGGCTATACACCAAAATCAAAGGCTTCGAGCCTTATTTGGCACCGGCCTGGACGTTTGCGTAGCAGGCCCGACACAGGCTGATCTTCTATCGGTAGCTGGTTTGAACATATATAGTATGCAAGGTAGTGATCGCGTTTTAAACTCTACTTTATCCGGCGCGTATCTTATCCTAGGAAAGGGTGTGTTTGTAACCGCGTCTGGCAACTACTATGAAAAATTCCTACTAGTTCGGCAAGGTAAAAATAATATTCAAAGCTCATCGCAGGCAACCTAAATGCAGACTTTTAACGAGATTGAAACTACAAGTTTAATCGGTAGAATTTTAGTGGCTTCCGTGGTGAATAACGTAGACCCGCTTGATAAGGACAGAGTTCAAATTCGCGTAGAAGGTTTGCACACAGATACTAGAGACCCAGACCTGCCCTGGGCTCTTCCTATTACAAAAGACAGGGTGCAGGGTTCTTCGATAAATACAAATTATACAAATATTCCGGGCATCGGTAGCGACGTTTATGTAATATTTGATGGAGGAAATAAATATTCCCCGCTGATGCTTGGCGTAGTAAGAAATCCGCTTACGTCAGCGTGGCCTCCCAGCCAGTACGGGTTTGTTGATCTTGCTGGAAATACTTTTAAGATAGATACTGCTGCCAATACCGTAGAGTTTAAGCACGCCTCCGGTACTACATTAACTATTGATGCTGTAGGAGATGTTACAGTAGACTCCGTATCTAAAGTAAGTTTAACCGCCTCTGGTGACGTTGATATAGATTCTACTGGAAGTAATGTAAATATCACGTCCACCGGTAATACATCGGTGACGTGCGCTGATGTTAATATGACAGTAACAAACACAGCGACGGTAGAAGCAGCGTCTATCGTTTTAAATTCGACAGGGCCTACTACAATAACAGGAAATCCGGTCGCTATTTTGTAGGTGATTACAGATGGCTATTCAATTTAGCTCAAACTATAAGCCGACTTACGTTGATCTTAATTTTAACGTAGGTACTAACTCGTTCTCAGAACTGCTCTATGACGTAGACGCTATAAGAAATAGCCTCTACAACCTTTTTACTACTCCGATTGGAACTCGTGTATTTGTTCCAGAGTACGGCTCACACCTATATCGCATGGTATATGAGCCAGTCGATGCTACGTCAGCTACAGAATTAAGAGTATACGTTGGAAAAGAGGTTGAGCGCTGGGAGCCTCGCGTTATTTTGCTGGATAAAGATATTCTAGTCCAGCCGGTATTTGGTGGATTTAATATAAATTTAACATATACAATACGCATGACCGGCGTATCAAGTAATTTTGAACTTACCGCTACTAGGTGATAAAATGACAGTACAAAATCTATCGACTTTATCCGTAGACCCTTCCTATATTTTAGCTCAGCTACAGGTGCAGCTACAGTCACAGACTAGCTGGAAAGACTTGCTAACTTCCGGTGTCGGTGAAACTATTACTGAATTTATTGCTTCCGTCGGGAGTTTTGACCAGTATACTATGAGGCAGATTTTTTTAAATCTCTTCAATGATAGTACGCGCCTAGACTCAGCTATTTATGCAAACACGAAGCAGGCTGGTGTGCGCCTTCGCAGGAAAATACCAGCTAGTGTCTCGGTTACTGTCCAGAATACAACGAGCGCGCAAATAGCTCTAGTAGCTTACTCAAGCCAGTTTTCTCTGCTGGGTCACAGTCTATTTTTGCGAAATAATTTGACCGTGATGCCCGGTGCGTATGCAACTTTTAACTTGTACGAAGGTATCCTTAACGGAAGTTCACCATATTTTAATAGCTCACAGTATTATACCGGCACCGGCAACGATTTTCAAAGCATTATTACTAGTGAAAATTCTTTTTCCCTATCAGACACTGACGTTCTGGTGTGGGTTAATGGCACTACTATACCAGTTCAGCAGAACGGTCTTTGGAATTATAAAAATTCATCGGCTTGTCAGGACATAACAACTAGAGACGGACGATTGCAGGTATTGTTCGGAAATTCTGGCCCTAGTGGTGCTACCGGCATAAACTCCGCTTATGGGTACGTCCCGGCAGCAAATTCATCTATTCAGCTTCTTTATGTTACTACTCAAGGTAGTCTTGGAAATGACGTGACTGTAGGCTCAGCCTCACCTAATCAACTAACCGGGCTGCCTGTTGGATTAACATGCACTTCTATAAATAGTGCGTTAACTGGGGGTCTTGACGAAATTTCAGCCGCTGTTTATAAAACTGTAGGGCCGTCGCTGTTTGCTACGTCTGAGCGTTGTGTAACACAGGACGATTATAACGCCATGGCAACTACATACACAGGTACTAGTGCCTTGTCTGGAATAGGTTTGCAGAATAATATTCAAATAGCTGATGCTTTTTTTCAGCCTCAGCAGGACATAAATAGTGATAACCTTACGTTTATGAATTTTGCTCGCGTGTGGCTACTTCATACAGACAATACGCAAAATCCAATATCATTGTCTAATTTCCCAGCCGTCTGGAATGATTTTATTTCTTGGCTATCTTCGAGAGCTATGTTTTCAATGCGGTACGGTTATAATAGTAGCCTTCCAGGAAATCTACCTACTAGCCCGTCGCAGGCTATAACTAAACCTTACGCATATCCTTACCCGATTGTTATAAATATTGCTGCAAATGTCGGGTGCTATAACTACGCAAACCTAAACGCTATTCAGGCCGCTGCGGTGGCAAACTTAGTAGCATATTTTAGTCCACGGTCGGGTATTATAAACCATGATATTTATCTAGGCGACATAACAAAAATTATTCAGCAGACAGATCAAGCTATTGATTATGTTCAAATGATTACTCCGCTAAGCGACTGCATGATAAATATCTCAAACATAAACCTAGTATCTGCTGTTGTTTCGGCGGCGTCTTCGCTACCGGCGTCTTTTATAACTTATGCGATAACTGCTATCTATAAATACGACGGGGCGACCTCTACAGAATCAGCACCTCAGTATAGTGTCATAAATATACTAGCAGGTTCTGGCGTGCGTTTGACCTGGGGAAATATGCAGGGGTGTGTGAGTTATAATATTTATAGACAATCTAGTTCTATATCGTCCGGGGCTTGGGAACTTATATCAAATATTCCGTCAACAAGCGGTCAACTATCCTTTACTGATACTGGCGTGTCGGGCTCGGCAGCTACTCCACCTGCGCCTACGGCGTCTGGCGGCGATATTGATGCGTCTGGTGTACGTTATCCTGTATGTACGTCCGTAAACATCACGCTAAACATGGTGTACACTCAGCGTCAATTTGTGTGAGGGATAATTATGCGCCGATATTTACTACCCCCTAATTATCAAGATAATGCAGTCTGGGCTGCTTTGGCTGATGCTATTGACGTAGTATTTGCGTCTATTATTGATAATCCTCAGCTTGTATACCCGATCTTACGAGACACCTTTAATTTCTTCCCGCCGCTTTTAGACAGCAGCGGAAATATTTTATTTTCGGTAGCTACTCAGTACACAGTAAACCCTGTAGGTGTCCCGTTTACAGCACAGAACCTAGTGGGTGCTTCAGTATCAAATGGTGTTTATACGGCTACCATATACGATGTACGCCGCCCAACAAACTCGAATCAATTTTTTCTTACTTTGCAGAACGTAACAGGTTTGTTTAAATCCGGTGATATTCTGTCGTTTTCGCTGAGTAATCCTGCCGGTAATTATTCTCTAACTGCAATTTCAGACTCGTCCAAGGCCGCTCAATTAGGGTGGTCTTACGGTAATAATTTTTCCGACACTGTTCCATTAAATACGCCGATTACGCCTACTCTAAGCCAGCAGGACATGTATACCCAGCTATTACCAGGAGCTTCTGGTATCAATGCTATATATGACGTTACTAATATGTACGGGTTTTTGCCTGAAGAGTATGTAAAAGTAAACCGGCAGTTGGGTTTTTATTTGAAAAACGCTCCGTTCTCTAACGAGTCTTATCAAATTTTAATGTCCTGCTTATCTGAGTTTTACGGTCAGAAGGGAACACCGTCATTTATTGATTTTTATTCTTTCGTTCTGTCGAGTGCTTTTTCTGCTGATTTATTGTGGACTAACGATCACACACAGCAGGTAGGAACCCTGACAGAGACTGAATATTTAGCTAATTATGCTAGCAACCCATCAGCTTATGCTCCTGTATGGGCTACAGGCTACTCAGGGTCTGGATGGTATCCTACAAGTAAGGTTCAGTTATCTATTGCTGTTAATACTTACTTAACCTCATACGAAACAAACTGGGATTTGATGACACGGTTGTTTAAATACATAGCACCAATTAACCTCATATTGAATAGTATTTTATACAATCTTGGTGCTTTTAACGGCGATGTAAACTCAGGCGGCGCATACTTGAACAATATTTTTTACGGAAAGTCTAGCCTAGCGCCTGTTTATCAGACGATACCTTAATATTAGTCACTACTCCAATAATAGAGGACTTTAGTTCATGTATTTTCAAATAACTTCTCATGGTTTGAATACCTTAGCGACTGCCTTAACATCAGGCAGTCAGGTAGAGGTTTTATACTTTCGACCGTTCCTTTCGACAATAAATTCTTATGTTGATGCTCCGATTCAAGTATCAGGCCCTCCTGTAGTTTTGAACAACAATCAGGCAACTTTTACCCTTAGTCTAGGTACTGCTCAAGGCAACTACCTACTAGACTCTTTCGATTTATTTACAAGTCTATCTGACGCTAATAATGTAACCCCAGCTACTAGAGATTCCTACGCATTTGCGTGCTCTTGGATAAGCGGGTCGTCTCAATATATTGCAATAAACCCGCCGGTTGAAAAATTTAGCACGACTTCACCTACACCAAACACGATTACAGTTCAGGCAGAACTCGCCTGCAATAATGCGACACCAACATTGTCATTTACTGTTATAAATTCTTCAATTACGGCAGCTCTTGAAGTAAGCTCAGTAGACTACCTTCCCAAGGCTTCTAGCGTAGTACCTGGAACTACGCTAGGTTCTAATGTTTATTTGTGTGATTATGATTCTATAGACGGCCGAATTTTAGCTAAGCTCTCGGAGAGTCTTGGTGTATGGGCTTTTGATAGCTTTACAGCGACGAGCTCACCATACCCTTGTCAATCTGCTACAACTACATCAGTAAGTATCGGAGCTGCTATCTACGCCTTTGGCTCACAGGCCATCGCAAATAATTTCATTATTCAGTTTGTTACCGGGGCTCAGGCGGGTCTCCCAAGAAAATTAAATTCAGCTAACTTTGCTGGCGGATCAGTAACTTGGGCTACCGCTCTGCCGGGTGCTCCCGCTGCGGGCGACCAGTTCATTATTTACCAGTCAGATGTTTCTATTTTATATGGAGATAGAAGCCTAATACAGAACATAGAGACGCAGGCTATTTATACAGTTCCGACGGTAGACGCCCTTCCTCCGGCAGGTACTGCGGTTGCTGGCCTGGGGGCCTCTGGTTTATCTGTTATTCCACTGCTGGTTCTGATCGGTGATAGCACGTCGTCTCAATTAGCAGGTACTGACTATTTTAGTGACCGCATACTGGCAAAAAATTCTTATCTTAATCAGACACCTATCTGGTCTTTCGATAACTTTAAAACCAATGCCCTAGGTCTTCTAAGTGCCGGAACGGGCAGCACAACAACGGTAGTAAATGCCGCGTCTACTTTAAACTTAGCTATATTGGAGCTTACTTTTGCCTTAGACGGTACTTCACAGGATGACTTTATTCTTCAATTTACAAGTGGGGCAAATAAAGGCTTGTGTAGAAGAATTGTATCTGCTGTCGGAGGTCTAGGGGCTAGCTCAGTAACACTTTCTTCTGCTCTCCCGGCTGCCCCGGCAAGCGGTGACTTTTTTATAATTTTAGTATCTTTAAACTCGGTAGTCCGGCAAGCACAAAATAGCATTATTCAGCATACATTAGCAAATGCTACTCCATCTTCCGGGGGCTCTCAGATTACAACGGCGGGAGGCTCAGTCAACGGTAGGGTACTAATTGATGAATTTAACTGCCCGTCTTTGTCTGCCTCTTGGACAGTGCCTTACGGAATAACTCAGGTGTGGCTAACAGTTTCCGGCGGGGGTGCTGGGGGCAACGCGGGACTTTCATCGACGAACTCGGGTTCTGATTCTTGGCCGTCTTGCGGCGGAGGGGCGGGTCAGTTAATTCAAAGGTTCCCTATTTCTGTTCAGGGCGGCACCCTTAATGTCGATTTAACTGTTAGCGGCGCGGATGTTCTTAATATAACTCTAGGCGCAGGTGGTTTAGGAGGTACATTAAACGGAAATAATCAGTACGGTGGAGGCACAATAGGAACTACGTCATACGGCGGTTCAAGTCCGTATCAGTCTTTTCTGTTAGGGTCTCAGGGTGGATTAACTACAGTAGCAAAAAATGGTACTACAGTTATTCAATCTCAAGGTGGTCGGCCTTCTCAGTATAACCTACCTTCCCCAGGGGTAGGGCAAATTATCACAGGTGCTTCTGGATTTTATGGCAGTGATGGCGGAAAATCTATTTTCCATGTTGGCGGTTTTGGTGATCGTGTTTTATCTACTGCCGTTCTTCTTCTATCAGGGTCAACTAACCCGCCTTTCCAGGGTGCGGCTCCTTGGGTGACTAACGGGTGGCAGCAAGTTTATCCAAACTTTGTGCCTATCGCCGCAAATTCTCCGTGGGGTGACAATATATTTACTACATATTCTGGAATAAATATAGGGCCAGGGTCAGCCACCTTAGAATTGCAAAACGGTTATTTAGGCTCAGGCGGGGGCGGAGGCACAGGCATATCAACTGCTCTTGTGACTTCCTATTTACCTTCCTCTGGCTCAGCGTCTACGCCGAGTGTTGCGCAAAATACACAGCTATATTCTACGCCGGGGGGTAATGGAGGGGCTGGCTTTGTACTAATCGAATGGTAACTTAACTAAACCGGGTGGCGGCCATAGGGCCGCCACCGCCCATAAATACGTTTAACTTATAAGGCGGCCTTGTAAATGTATAAACTCTCAGAGCTGGGTGCTAGGTTGATAACAGGCGCAAAAAATACCATAACCGAAGGGGTAAACTGGAAGCATCTGATTATCGAGATTTTGTTTTTCATTTTTATAGGGCTGGCGGCGATACATTTTTTTGATAATTATTTGAAAGGTAAGCTACAGGTATCTGAGGCAGCTACCACAGATCAAATTCTTGCTGTAAATAAATCTATACAGGCCGGGCTGCAAAAAGAGTCTTCGCTGATCGGTAGCCTATCTTCGGAAAACTCTGCCTTGTCTAAGACAATAATCATAAATAAAACTATTTATGCGCACGACCAGGCTATGAAAAATTCGTCGGTCTCGGACTTAGTAAACGCGTGGAACACCAGCCGATAATATTGGAGTATGTTATGTATAAACTCAGAATACTATGCCTAATACCTGCTATTTTACTGTATGGCTGTTCCACCTTAAAAAGCGTTGTACCTAAGAAGGCTATGCCAGAAAAACCTACAGTTTATATGGAAGTGTCTAGTATACCTGAATTGAAAACCGAAGATATACAAATTCAACCTCAGCAGGTTTATCCAGAAGCTAAAGTTTGCTCAGACGGCGGGTCTCAGTATGCTTGCTTTGACCGCCCCGGCTTTTTCGTTCTACTAACCAATAAGGACGTATGCAAAGGCTATGAGAGCGAGCTAAAATCTGTGAAAGTTATGTACGCAAGTACCGTAGACGAGCGTAATAATATACTTCAACTAGCCAAAGCTGAAGAGAAAAAGGCAAACTACCTTAGTCAGCTTGTAGCACAAAAGGACGCAGAGTTAAAGAATACCAAGCGCGAGTATTTTATAAAAACGTGGGTAGAGCGTGCGGTGTTTGCCATAATTGTATATCTCCGATAAAGGGTGATGCACTTCCCGTTGTCGAAAGATTATTGTAAGGCATACTAATTTAATTCCATCAAATCGGCAGTTACTTCCGATATAAACATCCGGTTGTGGGGGCATATATGTCTATCAGCAGTACCCGTATTAAAGCGCGTTTAAAGTCCTACGCTAGCGCTAAGCGCACCGAGCTAGCCAATGCAGACTTTAGGTCAATTTCTGAAATTAAAGAATACTTAAATGAAGTATTTAAGCAGTATAGCGATTACATGAGCCGTTTAAACCGGCTAGCTAAGGAGTTTAATAAACAAACAGCAGCTCCTGATGACGACCTTGACGGCATGTTCTACGACTCATCTAATCGAGGAAAAAGTGGTCGTGGTTATACAAGCAGCCCTGATGCCAATGACCATATCACTGTTGAGATTGCACCTCACGATTTTACAGTGCTTAAAAAGCATTTCTTGAATATTGAAAATTTATCCTTGCGTATGGATAATTTAGACACCATTTTAGCAATGCTTCGTACAAATTTTAGAGAGGACTCTGACTCTAAAAAGCTACTGACTCAGACAGAGGCATTAAAGACTAAAATTGAAAGCGGGGTTGCCAAGGCTTACAATTTTATGGATAAAATTGCCAGTGGATTAGAGCCTAAATATTTTAAGCAGACTGTAGAATCTATTATTTCTGTAGTAGAGCAGCGCCTTGGCGGTGAGTATGAATCTGGTCATGAGATGGTTTATTTAGTCCCTCTCGAAAAGAAAGACTCTACTGAAAAGGCTCCACAGTATGATCTGGAGTTTGTCCACTATTTTGGCATGGAAGGTGCTCACCCATCTTTTAAGTACACAGGACACGAAGACGTTAACAATTCTAGTCAAACGTCTTACTTAATATTCGTTGGTGTTGTGGATATGGAGTCTATGCAGCTAAGCATGTATGTTACTTATGCTGACACGTTTATTCCTCCGCATAAAGTTATCTTCGGAAGAAATAATTTTAGCAATGCTAAGACAGGTGTAACTAAGGCGCTCGCTGTTCTAAGTTTAAATTTCTTCTCATCGGCTCTTGAGCGGCCGGCGCTTCCTGAAACTCAGCAGAATATTAAGAAAGCGCTGTCTTACGAAAGTTTCAATAAATATATCAGTAGCTTATCGGTAAATGACGAAGTTATTACCATAGTATTCAAGCCGTCTATCGCAAGTAAACATCAGGCTGATGACCTAGCTAACAAAATTACAGCAAGCCTGTATAATATTTTGCGTACAGCTACCAAAAAGGATGCTAGAATTAAATATAGAACCTTTGAAGGTGATACTGGGTATTCTGGCGAGTTTTACCTAGACCTACCGTCAACCAAAGACTTGCAGCGCCAGCGCTTAGATTCAGGCGCAATCAACGCTCTGAGAAAAATCCTCCCGCTGAGTGATGAGGAAATTCGTAGACTTGTTCAAGAGCACAACTAATTGAGGGTCTAGTTTATGACAGCCTTCGCAAATCAATTAACGTCTGTAGTGGCTGGTAATACTGCCACTACAACGGCTGAATTTATAGTGCCTACCGAGTTTACTCAACTGTCCTCGGGCTATATAATTTATGACCTTATTGATGCTAATTCCGTAAGTTATGCGACAGGGACGGCAACAAATTTTTCCGTATCTGCTATTTCAAATGCGTCCCAGGTTGTTGGGCAGTGCTCTATTGCAGTGCCGTCTAGTATCCCGGTGACTGTTGTTGGTACGCTGTACCAATTAAGGTTTACGTTAGTTCTACCGGCAGAAGATAATCAAGAATTTTATATCTATTCTCAGATAACGGTGCTTCCTGCTGTTGCTGCGGCCCCCGGAGCTCAAGATCAGGTAGAGCTTGTAAATTCAAATGTACTAATGTTTTTAACACTCCCTGTTGCTTATAGTAACGTGACCTGTAGTATTTATTTTAATAATACTACTATAGCCTCTGCGCTTGCAACTGCTGCCCCTACATCAACATCAGAAGGCTATCAGTACAGCATTGCTATAACACCAGCCTTATATTCAATGACACCATCGCTTATTCCATACAATGTTATCTGGCAGTATAACAACGGAGCAGGAACACAGACTTTTAGTGAGTCAGCTTCCTTATATATTGTCACACCTTCTATCTTAGTGGCGATCAAGGATATTACTACGCTCATAAATAAGGCACGCGGTCATTTTGGATACCAGCCTGTTTTTAATGATGTAGAAATAGTCGCGTTCTTGCGCTCAGGTGCGGATTTATTTAACGGTCAGTATCAGCCTACTGGGTTTGATATGACAAACGCGCAAGGCCCTATTAGATATTTATGGTTACAGTGTTCCTCGGTCATCGCTTTGCGTAGCCAGTATATGATGGAAGCTGAAACAGTATTTAATTTTAGCGGTTCTTCTGTATCTCTTGATGTTGATAGAACCTCATACTATGAAGGCTTAGCTTCTACATTGGAGTCTGCTTTATCCGAGCCTCTAAGAGCATTAAAAATAAATTTGACAAAACGCGGCCTTATCTCTGGTGATGGTTCTGCAAACCCGCTGGCTTTGAATTTTAATGCTATCGGGACAATCGGAATTACAGCGACTCCTGTCAGCAACCTGCGTTCAACAAACGTCTCAAGCTGGCTTCTTGGCGGCTCCGGCCCACCCTAAAATCGTATTTCAATCTACTTTAGTTTATGTAAAGCTAACCCCCCACACTTCTTCAGAATTATAATTCAAACGGGACAGCGCCGGCCAGCGTTGGTATAGCTAGTATCTATACCTTACCGTTTGAATTATATCTTCTCCTATACTAGGGGAATATCGAACGCAAAACTTTTCATACCGTAACGAAGCGTATGATAGTTCTAGAAAAAATCCCGAACAAACCCAGCCCCACGTAAAACTCTTGCTGTATAAACGCCTTACACGGAAAGTTACGGTTTCTATAAAGTCTACGCACCGGTGGCCTGTATTTATAGGTACAAGTACGGTTAAATCTGTAAAATAGTAAGCACACCTTCATAGTTTACTAAACTACTACACGGAGCATATAATGGGCGTATCCCAGATATTGTTCAGCAGCACTTATCACAGCTGTAAAAATATCCAAAATGCACTACTCTCAGGCTTATTTCCTACGCTATACGAGAAGTCATCAGACCTAAACACAGTTAACGATTTTGTACCTTCGTTTATTAAGAGATTGAAAGACGAGTTTGAAGACGTAGACCCTACGCGCTTGTGGCTATCCGAGCTTTATAGCCTTGGGTGGGATATACTCGGCACAAAATACCCGCTGAAATTGTTTGAGCATTTTGCTACAGAAATTTCCGGCCCTTGGTATGAAGTCCCTGACTGGCTTGTTCCGTTTATATCATCGTCAAATGAATATCCTGACAACATAATGCCGCTTTGTTCCGGTAGCTATTTAGTGCGTCCTGTAGACTGGCAGCGCTACGCCGATCAGACAGCCGGCTAAAACCTAACTTTCAATCGGAGTAAACCTATGAATAAGCGTATCGAATTTTTAATGTACGACATTGAGGAATATGTTACATCAGCTTGGTCGTCCTTTAAGTATAAGACTTCTCGCATCCTGGCTTCATTTTTCTTTAAAATGTTTCAATTAACGAGCGGTTGTTTAAAATCTGCTAATTACAGGTGGGCAGAGAACGAGTTTTTTATACACGGAGGCTATCAAGACGACAGCGGCAATTTAGATTCTATTGCATCAGACGCGTTAAAATTATTGTCTGTAGTTTGCTTTATAGGAGACACAACCTATTCCGTCTCAGCTACAGTAAATGTCCTAAAAGAACTTTCTGCTCTTAGACCACTTTCACCACTTACCGGGGGAGATTCAGAGTGGACATGCTCCAAGTCTGAGCCAGGCGTTTATTATAATAATAGATACCCAAGCATTAGTAAGCGCCCTGATATTATGGAAGGCAAACCTGTGCGGGCAAATGCTGTTATTTTTCGAGAGCCCAGCGGTGCTATGTATACGTCTAAAAATTCTATGCGTCAGATTACTTTTCCGTATACAGTAACCAGCCCTGCGGTTATTGACGTTCCAGCGGCAGCAGGTGACAGAAATGTCGGATGAAAATATAGACACAAGTAGCTATGAGCTGCAAAGAAAAGCCCTGGCTTTTGATCGTATTGTAGCCTTCCTTGTTAAGAATAACATTCTTAGCCCTGTTAATAATTTTGTAACTCGGGCGGGACTATCCGAAAGCCCTAAGTGGATTTTTTATAAACCAGCGTCTGTTAGCTCTACACTACTTGGACTCGGGATCACTGAGTCAGGACACGGAGACCCTGCAAGCGCATTGTTGCAAGTGCTAGACGATTATGACAGTGAGAGACTATTTATACGGTATTCAAACACACTAGATAGATTACTAAGCTCAGCCAGCGCGTCAAATGACTGCACAGGGCTGCGCGAAGTATTGGATTTTAATTTATCTAAGCTAACCACTGACCATATTCTAATAATAGCTCGAAAAATAACTATAGCTAGAAATTTTAACGGTTCCTATTTTGTCAAGTATATACTTAAAATGGCCTCAGCAGTTCTAGAAGACCGTGGTCATTACTCAGACTCAGAGTCTGTAAGAGAACTCCTTAAAAAATACTTATGAAGTCTGCGATTGATATACTAATTTTAGTTAGAACTACCAAAGCTTGTATAGGCAAGCGCAGGTGAAAAAACAGGTAATTTACCTAGGAGAATAAAATGCAGCGTTTTAATTTTGATTCTTTTATTAGTAAGTACGAAGATCGTACTCAAGGCCACTTTGATGTTGTTGCTCAGCTTCACGATAGCCAAGTGATTAACCCTAACTTAGCCAAAGTGCTAGTAACCTTTAATACTGAAGAAACTACCCGCGAGAAGAATTTTTACGCCATCGCCTCTTTGTTTTGCGGCAACGCGGCTCCTATTGAGTGCAGCTTCCGAAGACTTCCTATCAGCAGCGCTTTTGCCGCTGTAGGTTTTATCCGCAAAAATACAGAGGTGCGTTCACTGGACACGGCGTCTCTTAAAAAATATCGGGTGATGGCTGGAAATCTGTTACTCGACGAGAATGATAATTCGCTTTGGGAGCTCAAGGGAGATCAGAACTCTCGCTATATCGCTAGACAGTCTGATGAGAATCTGGCTGATCTTATTCAGCACGCCGGAGTTATTCGCCACAACGGTATGGGGGGTGTTGTTAATCTGGCCTCCCTAGTGACAGATGTACGTCAACGAGGTGAGTTTATCGGTTATATATCCCCAAATACGCTTGAATATGCTAGCGGTCTACTGCTTAATGAAACGCCAGCAGGTATGGAAATTTATGACCCTGTTGATGACGAGACTGAAATTACCCCAGTCGATACTCTTGTAGAATCTTCGTTTATTGACTGGAAATCAATCGCCCGCGAAGCTGATATTAGAACTCCGAAATCAGCCTACGCTTCAATTTCAGGCTCCCCTGTTAGCGCGTCAACAAAATCTGAGCTGAAGAATTATTATAAGGAAGTTTACAGCTATAACCCAGAATATTTGCAGAAAATTTACGAAATTATTGACCAAACCAATCTGGCGTAAGTTCGGTACTTTAGCTCTGGCAGGGAATTACCTGCCGGGGCTATTTTTTATTATTTAGCTGTGAAATCTTTAATTTTATTTCATAATCTTGTAGCGTACTGTTCTGAACATTTGCAGAACAGTATTATTTAAGAACAGGTCGGACAGAGTATTAGCATATTATTTGCGTAAATTGTCTTGGGGATTTACGTCCGTGCTTAGATACAATATTAAGCACCATGCTTAGAATAATAGTTAATACTTTGGCTATTCTCCTTATACAATATACACAGGATAGCCTAACGACCACCCCCACCAACCTACAAATATAGTAAAACTACAGTGGATGTAAGTTATATGATACCTATAGACGCAGAGGCTGCACGTTTAGCACTCCTTGTTATGGATTTAGAACAGATGTTTTTGTCCGATATGGGCAATCTAAAGCCAAAACCTTTCCACTATGCTTTGAATAATAATCACTGGACTTTGGTAAAATACATCTGGGGATTAGACGCTCTTTTTGACGAACAGCGAAATCATATAGGGAAAAAAGTTTTCTACGGCGCTATTGTAAAATCAAAATTTAACAAAAAAACCATTGCTGCCTTACGTGGTACTGAGACTCTGATAGAGTGGGGAGAAGACGCCGAGGGTTTTTTAATTCCGCACAAGCTTAGCGGGGGTCGCGTTGAAGAGGGGTTCTATAGCATATACTCGTCCCTGACTGTTGAGGATGTTCCTATCCTGGATTGGCTTCGTAGCAATCTGTCAGAGGACGATACTGTAGTTTTTTCTGGTCATAGTTTAGGTTCCTCCTTGTGCTCGTACCTGGCTGTAGAAGTAGCAGCAGACGCGACAATAAAAGCAGGTAGTTATTTAAAAACTATTGCTAGTCCAAAGCCGGGCGACCAAGTTTTTGCTGACTGGTGTTATAGAACGCTTAAATCCGGTAGCGTAGTTTATAATTTCTCTCGTGATGTTGTCCCAGACCTCCCACCGGGAGATGATTATAAGCATCTTAGTTGTGTGCGTGTTATTCCGTGGGTGTCTAATAAATATGTACCGGGCGGTATTGTTGCTTCTCATATGCCTGACACTTACGCCTACCTTCTTGACAGCTCCTGCGCAAACTGGTCTACCATACCAGGGTTTGATAAAATCTTCCATGCCATGCGCGGGATGGAGGTCTTTAAGTATTATTTTGATCTCGTACTACGGTATTTAATAAAGAAAATCTTGTGAGGGTTTTGTATGGCTAGTCTTCCGTCCACCGCTTCGCAGAAGCGTGTGCATAAAAGAAAAGATACTGAAGTTGTATCGAGTCCTGATGCACAGCGGCCTAAGAAAAAGCCAGTAACATCTTCTGTATACGATACAGTTGACGGAAAACTAAAGCGCACAAAAATAAAAATAATAAAAAAGCACTCAAAAAATATCCAGACGCTCAGTAATCTCTTCGGGGCTGACGCAGATAAGATACAAAACCTTATAAATAGCAAAGACAGCGAAAATGCTATTGAACATGCCCAAAAGTCTCTTTTTAATATGCTTATTCGCCTGATACCTACGGCAGAGCAGCAGTACCTTGAGTATAAGAACGAGCGTGCAGCATATGCTCTAAATGCACTTGTCTCTCAAACCAGAGAGCTTATCTCAGATATTCAGTCAACAAAAGACCGGTCACAGGTTGCTGATACTATTATCATGAGTATTATACAGCCTATAATGACTACGCTGGCGCAGTTCCTTATTGATAACAGTCGCTATCTTAGAAAAGACTTGCTTGAGATAGTTGATGCTAGGGAGATAAAAAATCTTAACGAAGCCCTAGACCGAAATATAAAGAATATAGGAAGTTATTTACCGCAGCTAGTGGCTCAGCTTGAAGAGCGTATTAACAAAACACTATCAGACTAGGTTTAGCTACATGGCAATCAAGCCCGTTAGAAAGTATGCTTATAAAACTCGGGGCCGTGTAATTAAAATAGCTAAGCTAGACTACACGGATAACTGGACTTATTTATCTAGGGAAGTTAAGAGCCGTGATGGTAATAGGTGTTCACTCTGCGGCTCTACTGACAGGCTAGAGGTTCATCATATAATCCCGCTATCAAAAGGTGGCAGCAATTCTAAGCGTAATCTGATAACGCTATGCTACTCTTGCCATAATGTTAAGCATAGAAATAACCCAAGTATGGTAAAACGGAGTAAGCATCATGCGTGAGTTAAGTGTTCTTCGGCGCGAGAACATAACCGAAGAGATGATAACAGCTAAATTATGCTCAAGGCATGAAGAAGTGGCCGTATTTTCGCTGTCCTTGATGAATATACCTAAAAACCTTCTGGACGCCTCGCCGTCCCCTAGGACATTTCCTTCAAGGCTGTCTAAAAACTCATATTCGGTTTGGGAGTCTTTATTCAAAGACCCCGCTTTTACTAAACAGCTTCAGACATTAACGACAGAAAAGCAGTGGATTTTAGCTCTAAGAACCTATGTCGCTAAATGTCGTAAAAATAATACTCTTCCGTTTGCCGCTACCTCTATAGATAGTCAACCGACTCAATCAGAAATTTTTAAATACTTAATGGCTGCTCGTAAACATATAGTAGACTTCCTAGATAATATTCAATTATTTGAGCATGTAAAGTTTTATAAAATTCAGCGGAAATTTATACGTACTGATGATAGCCTTACAGTGGAGATTTCGTGCCTGCTGAGAAGTGCGGATAAGGATAAGCTAACGGTAATGCTAACCTCAATACCTAACGGGTTTAGAAAAGTCGGTAGTCGGCTGGTATACATGAGTAAAGATAAAAATGCGGAAATTTTGCTCGACTTTACGCGCCCGGAGACGCCATCGCTGATATACAAATTAAATGTTCATACGGCTTCAAGTAAGTCAAAAGCCTACATGGATAGCCTAGACGCTAAGCAGTTTGAGACCTATGTTAAAAAAGACTTATGGTTTCCTATAATACGGGAAGTTAAATTTTCTTCAATATCTTATTTAAATACACTATGAGAATGGGAGGTTTATATGAAACACCTGCATACGGCCACGGCAGTACAGGATACTGTTGATAGTGGTATCCGTATTTCAGCGCTTACCGGACGGCCACGCAATAATTCAGATACAGAAGAACGCCTAAAAGCTAAGATTGCTCACCTAGAGCTCATTATTCAAGCCCTGACACGCAGGTCTGACGATGTTATCCGTCATCAAGTTGATATGGCCGTTGAGGAAATAAACTCTATTCCTGAGCACCTCCTGATTGAGCATCTGAATGGTCGATATACAGAAGATTTTTTTCGCAAGGAGCCTGACCGACTTTTTAAGATTAAGCTAGCGCAGGCTGTGCATCAAGCAGCCATGAATAGATCAACGAAATCTTATAATTATCATATAGATTCGATTATCAATAATACGTCCCACGGTGACTACCTGTTAGGCTGCTATTTCGACGAGGAATAAAAATATGCAAGTTTTGAAAAAAGTGTCGCTCTCTACTCTGGTTTCGCGTAGTATGCGTGTGACGGCAGGGGCGCGGCCTGAGATGAATGAAATTTTCAGTCAGTTTAATCCTAATCTTGCTGACCCAAAAGAGCAGAAAAAAATTGACGCTGCTGCCAAGAAAGGTCTGTCTTACACTCCTCCTGTCGCGCACGGCACTTTCTGGGACTTGTTTGTTAACCCGTCAATGACTGGAAACCCGGTCGCGTCGAACATGAATAAGCTGCAAGAGGCGACGGAAAAATTCCGTCGTTATTTGAAGGCATCCAAAGAAGGTACGCGCAGCGGCTCTAAGCTAAAGTCTATTCCTGACTTATCGTTGCTCTATTTTTTCAATGAAATGTTCATGGATGCTCTTTTTTCCATTTTCGATGAAGCCGTGTCTGCTGATCGGCGCAACAAAGTCGTCAAGGAAAAAGAGGTTAAATCAAAATCGGGCGCTGTTCATGATTTTGAGGAGTCTGAGGATAAGCAGCCGAGCGACAGTGAGCTTGAGACATCTTTTCATACTTACTTAGAGGCGGCTCGTCAGGAGTTTAAGTCGTCCTTTGAGGCTTTTGAAAACTGCCCTATTGTGTCTAAAGTTGGTGACGACTGGCGTGTCACGCTTCCTGTGGGCCATATCAATTTTGATAAATTCTTCTCAAGCACGGTAAATGGAAATGCGCGTGACGTGTATTCAGAAGTTCTATACAAAATTAAGGAACGTCTGAACATAAATTTCTTGCAGCCTGGTGAAGTTGACACGGTTATCCCGTTTAATACTATTAAATCACTGGCCTCTGAGATCAAGCCCCTACCTAGCATGAAATCCTTTATGGGGCGCTATGTAGTAGGTTTCCGAGTTAAGGGTGCTTCAATATCTGCAACCAATACTTCTTATATCGAGTCTGTTATTAAGCGGTATACCCCAGAGGATACGGAAGATACCGGACACCCGGATATTATAAATGAGCGTACCGGAACAAGGGCTCCGTTAAATACGGGGAACACTAAGATCGTTAATGAGCGCGCAGGTCTTTACAAAAAGAAAGTCCTGGCAAATGATTCTGATTTTGACGACGACACCTCCGACAATAATTCAAATAACTCTGTTACGCGCACCCCAGTAGATGTTCCGGTCGAGGCTCTTGTGCCTGATTGGTCTGATGCTCGTGAGGCATTTGACGCAAACCCAAATATTTGTAATTTTGTCTTGCGTCCGATTATCGGATATATTGTTCTTACACTGCCGGCTACAGAAGCAGAATTTTATACTCAGACAAGCGCCAGTGATATTAAGGCAAGCTACCTGCTAGAACATTTTAGAACAATGTTCCAAAATAACCTGCTCCCGCTTATCCCGTACCATACGCCTATGGAGCGTATCGAAGAAATCAATGCCGGTTATCCGCCCGCGCCTAAGTGCAACGGTGACGGTCTGTGCGTAGATGAAAATAATGCTATGTATTATATACCTACGGTAAATAATATTAAACTGTATGAGGCTACAAACGAGGCTTGCGTTGATACCGGGACAGGGGAGTTTACATTTAATAATGCACAAAAAAGCTGGCCGGCTAACGTGCTTATTTATACGGACTGGGTGAATAATAAATTTACCTATACCGACTCCAAGGGGCGTATTCACGTCTTGGACACTGAGCGCTTTTATCCTGCCACTGAAACATCACTATTAGGTGCTCTTGGAAGTTCTATTAGTGATCTAGTTACTTCGTCTGGCGGTGACGTTCGTATCGGTTCCGTGTTTTCCGTTCTTTCCAATGTTTACAAAGCCTATGCCAATGTTGACTGTGTTAGCTATATTAGCAAGAAAACTTCTGGCGGTAGTAGGTCTCTTGGCGACGACGTTACTCCTGATGAGCGCCGCGAGATAGATTATATCTGGTCTCGATTCAATATGACTCGCATGTCGCCAGAATCAAACTTGGCAGAAATTATTTCGTTCTTCTCTTCGTTATATACAACGTATCTTGTTCGTAACAACGAGATGACGGATAAGGATCAGGCCACTTTTAATTCAAAAACATCTGTCATGGACTTTTTGTCTAATAAATTCTGTGAACCTATCCTTGATTATATTTCCGAGGCTGCTGTCTCTCTGCATACAAATCTGACCGAGGCTCTTCGTGCGTATTCTAGCAATGCCACTAGCCCTATCAGTATTTTGGCAGCTCTTGGGTTCGCTATGGTATTTTTTAAATACCGGACGCTGGAAGCTAGGCAGGCACTCAGGTCTGCTGATAAAGAGCGACGCCGCGTTTACTGGGGTACAGACACTAAGAAAACATCTGAAAACTATAACCCCGAATTTCACAATATTAGCTCCGAGCGCGTTTTAAAATCTTACCAGAATCGTGCGCTGTCTAACTTGGATAAAGACCCACCATCCTCAATTCTTGCAGTTGATGCTGGCGGCGGTAAGACCGCGATGGTAATTCTTAACGTGATGCAGATGTTGCAGAAAGGCGTCGTAAAGAAGCCTTGGGTTTTATGCCCGGCGCACTTGGTCAAGGACTACGTTGCAGAGATTAACTTCTTCTATAGCGGGAAAGTTAATGCCCTTGTTTTGACTAATCATGTCTTGCAAAATTACGGTAAGCAACAAATCCTTAATCTTGTGAAAAATGCACCCATCAACACTATATTTATTTCTGATTACAACGTGTTCCGTTTGCGGCCTACACGGAAGCCGTATAATAATTCTTCTATGGAGAGTTATGGGTACAGTGATATGTTCCGGGCCTGTAATTTTGACGGGGTATGGTGCGATGAGTCTCACTATTTGAAAAACCGTACTAGTCAGACTTCGCAAGCTTGTCGATTCGCTATTAGTGAAATTCCGTTCAAGCGCTTGTGTTCAGGTACGCTCACGCCGAACAAACTGAAAGACTTGGTTACTCAGTTCGCGTTTTTTGACCCCACTGTTTTCGGGAACGTAAATCAGTTTGAAAATTATTTGGACTCCCTTAAAACGGACGTTGAACGCGGCGATTATATCCGTCGTATTTTGAAAAATAATTGTATGTATATAGAGGTGGGTCGTCGGGAGTGGGCGCATGAGCTGCCTACGCGCCATGTTGGTTTTTACAAGGCTCATCTTACTGAAAACCAGATGAAAGCCTATCAAGCTGTACTTGACGTTATTGTTTCCAGCATGGATACGAATAAAAAAATAACCGGAGATGGTGCTTCGATTGATACTACTGATAAAGATGATAGTGAGGACGCAGTTCCAGACGTTGAAGAGGAAAGCAGTGCAGATACAGGAGGAGTTGCTGACTTTATGTCACGCTTCCAGACTCAGTTGTGCGACCTTGAAATGTTTACTGCTGCTCCGGCATCTCATCAGAAGAGCGCAGAATTTCTTGTTAATAAAGAAGATTTTGTCTCTCCGAAAGGTTTAGTGATTAACAAGGTTATTAAGGATCACCTTGCAAAAAATATCCCCGGTAAAATTTTGGTATTTACTAACTGGGAGTTGAGTGTTCGCGCTATTTTTGACGCTCTTGACAACAATATTAAATCTCAGGTGCTCATTTACGATGCTGCGATGAAGCACGCTCATCTTCGCAAATTCCAGAATGATTCTAAATACCAGATTATGCTTGGTATCGGAAGTTCTATGAGCACAGGACTTAATTTGCAGTTTTGCTCGCGCCTCATTCTGTCTGAGTGCTTCTGGGGGCCGGGTAACTTTGAACAAGCCCAGGCTCGTATTTTCAGACCTGTGAAGTTGCAGAAGGATGATAAAGGTAACTGGGTTAAAGACCCGCGTAAAAATGTTTACATTGATTCTATAGTTGTGGACAGAAGTTTTGACGTTCTGAAAACTTCCGCCCTTATCTATAAGTCCGTCACGGTATGCAAAACATTTAATGGAGATAATCCTATCTATAAGGATATTCCTAGCGTTGAGCCTGTTAAATTGACATCTAAGAATATCAGAGAAACTTTGCAATTCGACAATCTTACCCCGTATTTTGAAGCAAACTTCTCCATGCTAGATGCTCAACATACTGACTATGATACTTTTGCTTCGGAACACCCGGAGGTTAAAATCCTGCATCCTGTTACTGACTTGGGTAATTTGGAAGGCTCAAAATTGCTTTCGCGTATTCCATATACTCCGGGCATGACTTTACTTGATGCTGAGGCTTTAGGTCTTGTTCCTTTCTTGGCTTGGCGTGCAATTTGGAGAAACGCGCACGGCGGGAATTTTATTACTGAGGATTTTCCGCCTGAGCTTGTCATCCATACTGAGCTAGGTGAGGGTATTTTTTACAGTTTCGGAAGTCAACGCATAGGTCAAACTATCGAGGGCGATACTGTTGAAGTTGAGAAAGAGACTGTAGAGGGGGACAAGGCTAGGGTTAAGGTTAGATTCCGTAAAGACTTGAGCTCTTTTGACCCTGATGTTTTGCAGGCTGATCCTGATTTTGCTGATCGTATTGTTAAAGATGATCGCGGTAGTTTAGTGTCGTTTGAGCCCACTACGGTTTTCGTGGTGACAAAAACAGAAAACACGCCCGGCGATATTCGTCGATCTACACTTAATGCTCTTGGTATGCCTATTCAGGAAAGCGACATTAAATTTATCACTCTTCATTCTAAGGATGAGAAGGCTGATGTTCGCATCGCAAAGCAGATAGAAGCCGCTAAGCGTAAATCTGAAAAGCAGCGCAAAAAAGACGAACAAGAAGCCAAAGATATTCAAAAGAAGTCTGAGGATATTCGGAAGAGTCTTACTAAGGGTAAGGACGTAATACCGACAACACCTAACGACGAGACAGTTAAAAAGGTTAAGCGTGATAAGGATATTGTTGATGGCAAGAAGCCTACAAAAACATCCGGTACTAAGGTCGATAAAAACATTAAGCCTAAACCTACGGTGAACGACGTTAAAGACGTTATTCCCCAGGATAAGGAAAATCGGCTAAGCGCTGACAAAATTCGCGTATATATAGCTACTGTGAATAATATGCTAGGGCTGATGATTAGCAGCAATGACAGTAAGGTTGCTCCGGCAGCTTTGAAGCCTTTTGGCTTTGTTGCAGTTGACCCGTATATTCACGCTAGAGTTTCAACAATGAAAAATTTTGAAACTCTGCTGGATCGTATTATACCTCAGTTTGACGACGGTACTCGAATTACTACTAAGACCCCAATCGTCACAAATATCAAAGAATTTGTGAAGCAGGGGAAATATTATGTCAGTAAAAAGACGGGCCTGAAAATTCCTGCTAGTATGTTTGAGGAAGGTAATTACGTCGAGTCAGCGGAAGAGCTGCCGTTATTTGATGTTACCGACGATGCTTATGAGTCTATGGAAAGTTTATACAACGAGTTCCGTCAAATTATGAGCGGTACTATCGTGGTAGAAAATTCTCCGCGTACTCGACTTCTTAATTTTGAGAAGTTAAGTCGCAAGCATTTAACTCAGGGAACTTTGCAGCCGTACTTGACCGTTCTTGATCGTGTCTTGCACATCTGCGTTGATTTGAAAATTTCTAACTCTAAGGATGTTACTGCAATAAAATCTGTTACGTCTGACATACCTAAGATGAAGTGGATTTTGGAACAGCAAGACATGCGCCGTCTCTGTACAACAAAAGCCGAGCTGGTTCAGGTTATCAAAGACCTTAGAACGGAATTTGAAATTGTTAATTTTGAGGATTTACGCGAGGAAGTTCATAAAATCAAGGCTCGGGGGCGTCCATCTAACATCTAATTAAAATATTCAGCGTACTCAATATTCCTCAAAAAATTTTTGAGTACGCTGTAATTTAATTGTGTATGTTGAAGTCGTAATGTACTCAGATAAATTCAACTAAACGGAGTTTTTATGAAGAGATTTACAGAAAAGCACATAAAAAAACTGCAAGCCTTCCTGCGTGACAATGGGTTTTATTCCTTTGATGAAGGTAGCGGCCTGCTAGATGATTATACTGTTTTTGCGTGGAAGCAATACCAAAATAGCAAAGGCGTCCAACCGCCTGCTGACGTTTATTTTCCGCTTGATGCCGAGGCACTTCCAGAGGAAATTCGAGCAACCTTTGAAAAATCGGACTATTTCTCTGAAGAAAAAAGTCAAGAAAATAAACAGACTTATGCCCATGCTCCGGGAGAGGCCCTTATTTCAGCACCACAGCAAAACCAGCACCTAACAAAAGGTGACGCAAGCGCATATAAACCTGTAGCAGATAATCCTACCGAGGTTCCTGCTGCTGCCGAGCTTGCTGCTGCCGAGCCTGCTGCTGCTGCTGCTGCCGAGCTTGCTGCTGCCGAGCCTGCTGCTGCTGCTGCTGCCGAGCTTGCTGCTGCCGAGCCTGCTGCTGCTGCTGCTGCCGAGCCTGCTGCTGCCGAGCCTGCTGCTGCCGAGCTTGCTGCTGCCGAGCCTGCTGCTGCTGCTGCTGCCGAGCCTG
>JAEHJW020001249.1_pt1 | contig 44802 bp, 69 predicted proteins | sample 9271431 | NCBI WGS metagenome assembly JAEHJW02
GCCTGTCCTGCGCCGTGTCCAGCCGCTTCCGCATGGCCTCGTTCTCCGCGGACAGGTCGCGCACATGCTTCTCCAGCGCCCCGATGTCCTTGGCTAGGCCGGCCACCTGGGCGGCCAGACCGGCGGAATCCGGCCGCCTTGAACCGGTCTAGGTCGGTGACTATCAGTGGTGCCACGACGCCCCCCTCATGTCGGCGGGGCGACGAGGATGATCGCCCGCCCGGATGCGATGACCACATGCACACGGGTTCCGACCGCTGGCACATAGCCGATGGATGACGCCGGGGTCGGGCTGGTGTCGCCGTCCACGGTCACCGTCAGCGGGGAAGTGGCCGCCACAGCGCCCCACGACCAGCGGGCGCCAACCACGCCCGCCCGCTCCTCCGACTCCTTGCGCAGGAACCACGCGGCCATCCGCCCGAGCAGTTCCCACACCTCAAATTGGCTAGCCACCGAGCACCTCCGTGAGCATGGTTTGCTGCAGCCCCGTCGCGGCCAGCGGCACCCTCGTGTTCGACACCACGAACAGGCCGTCGATCCCGGCCCGGGTGGAGCGGAACCGCACCGCCTGATTCACAAGTAGTGGGATCGGAAGATGCTGAATCTGGACCGACGCCTGGGGCGACGCCAGGCTCAGGTAGCGGCGTTGCGCGAGCGCGTCGATCGTCGCCTGATCGGCCGCGTTCACCTGCTCCGTGTACGTGACCGCATACCCGCGCTGGAACTCCGACCCAGCCCACGAGGCAGGCGCCTGAAACACGCCCTGCAACGGGGCCGTGACTGAGTCGCCGAGGGTGTACAGGTCGACCTCTGTCGGCACCGACCCCCAGTTCTGCGTGCGGTCCCACGCTGGGGTGTAGATGCAGTTGGCACCGTCGTCGAACTGCCACGCCAACTCTCGGGCGGTGGGGTCCACGTACGGGTCGAGGTGCCACACGCCGGCCATGTCCGCGAACAGCGACCAGTAGTTGATCGAGGCGAGTTCGTCGTTGACGATCTGCAGGAACGTGGTTCCCGCTGGCCATGTCATGTCGGTCGCGGCGACCTTCGTCGACGGGGTGATCGCGATACTCTCCCGGGCTGTGTCCAGCCATGGGCCGTAGGCGCCGGTCGCGACGAGCGTGTACGCCCGGGCGTCGGTGAGCACCGAGGCGCCCTTGGCGAGGGTGTGGGTGGCGCCGATCTTCCGCTGATCTAGCAGGGTGGTGGTGTCGAGTAGGGACACGTCCCATGTGCGCCCGGTATCCGTCCACTTCTCTGTCGGATAGTCGGGAATCCACACGCCCAGCGGGTCGGTGTAGGTGCCGGTCGCATCAGTGATGGTGCGGCTGATGCGGATCCGGCTCCCCAGCCAGTCGATCGACTGGCCTGTGTCCACGACTGTGATGCCCTGCCCGGAGCCCTTCACTGATCGGGCCGCCGACCACTCGAGCGTCCCGCCCGGGCGGACCCCGTCGAGTGGGCCTATCAGTTTCCCGTGCTTGTCGAGCAGTTCGTACAGGAACGACGTGACGCGGTGGGAGGTGAGCGCGGGACGGGGCAGCGGCGCGAGGATCGGGTACTCGGTCGTCGTCCCCGCATAGCCCGGGTAGGTGGCGCCCGGGTACGCCTCGGCCGGATATGAGGGGAACAGGGTTGTCGTCACCCGGACCCCCTTAGTGGTCGATCTCGGTCAGGGTGAGCGACAGGGTGTCCGACGTCGGCCCGGGGGTCCGCTCCTGCACCGATAGCCCGGACATGGAGGCGTAGAGCACGCGCCCCGTCGGATCCCGCCACAGGTACGGCCCGGGCAACTTGGCGAGCGCCAGCACGTCCTGACGGGTCGACGAGTCATCCATCAGGAGCCCGGAGACGCCGAGCACCGACGACACCGCCGTACCCGATGTCAGGACCGGCAGCACGCGCCCCTCGAACTGCTGGGTGGCCTGGTCGAGTTGCACGGCTGACGTGGTGAGGACTCCCACGTGGAAGCGGACGCCCGTCGCGAACCCGACCCCCTGGGACAGGTAGCACCACACCGCCGAACCCGTGTCGACCTGGGCTGTCGCGCCCGTGGACGTGGACGGCAGCGACGACACCGCGATCGCCCGGTACCGGGCCGACCCGTCCGTCGGGGCGGTCGTGTCCAGCACCGCCGCGGCAGGGTCCAACTGGGCCGAGTTCAGCCGCACCCACGTGTAGCCGTCGACCGACCGTTCGATGTACGCGCCCACCTGCTGCACGGTCGTCGTCCCGTCGTACGGCTCCGGGTACAGGCCGACAGCGATGGCCCCCGAGGACTCGTCGAACGTGGCGACGACATCAATGGTCGCCGGGGGGGCGAAGCTGAACGTGACCGCCACCGTCGCCGGGGTGGCCCACAGCCCATCCCCGGACTGCACCTCGACCTCGATCGTGTACGAGGCCCCATTGGTCAGCCCGTCCAGGGTGGTGCTCGATGTCGTACCCGTCCCGGACACCACCGTGAGCGTCACGCCGCCCGAGTCGATCAGCGTCACCCGCCATGTGGCCTGCGCCACGGACTCGGCCTGGAAGTAGGCCCACGCCACAGCCGCCGAGGATGTGCCCGTGATGGTGCCGGCCGTTGGGGTGGTGATGGCCACAGTCGGGGTCGATGACCCTTGGATGGTGGCCGACGCCGACCAGGGTGAGGCGTCCGCGGTTGCGGTGAGTTGGCCCCACGTGCGGACCTGCCACTCGACGGCGTTCGGGTTCACGTAGGTCGCGGCGGGAAGCGTCCACGAACTCGTGCCGGACGTGAGCTGCCCGGTCGTCGTCCACGTCGAGCCGCCCGACAGCCGGTGCTGAACCTCGAACCCCGACTGCGGGGAACCGTCCGTCGGGTTCGGTACCCACGAAAGGACTGTGGCGAGGGCTAGGTCCGCGATCCCGCCATTGGGCGACAGGCCCGTCGGCGCGTTCGGTGGGGTCGGTGTCGCGACCGTGTTGGACACGGCCCACGTCGACGACAGGGTCGCCCCAGCGGTCGAGTCGGCCCGCACCTGGTAGGTGTGACTGGTCGCCGTGCCGGGGCTGGTGTGCGTGTAGGAGGTGGTCGTGCCACTGGAGATGGTCGCGAGCGCCGCCCACGTCGTACCACCATCCGTGGAGTGCTGCAACTCGAGGCTGGTCGTCGCAGTGAGCCGGGTCGCGTTCGTCCACCCGACGGTGATGTCGCCCGAGCTCAGTTTCGTTGCCGTGGCACCAGTTGGGGCGGCGGGCGTCGTCTGCCATGCGGCCGACGCGCTCGATGTCCCCGTTCCGGCGGCGTTGATCGCGACCACGCGCCACGTGTACCGGTGGTCAGCGGACGTTCCGCTGTCGGTGTAACTGGTGGTCGACCCGGTGACCGTGGCGACCGTGGCGTAGGGGGCACCATCCGCGGACCGCTGCACCTGCTGGCTGCTGTACGGGGCGCCCGTGGTGGCATTCAGCGTCCACGCAACCGTGTGCTGCGTGTCCGACACCCGCGTGATCGTCGGGGCGGTCGGGGCCGTGGGGGCTGTCGGCAGGGTCGTGACTGTGGTCGAGGACGACCACGAGCTGTACTTGGCCGTCGAGTCGTTCTTCGCCCGGACCCGCACCCAATACTTCGTGTTGGGCGTCTTGCCCGAGAAGTTGCCGATCGTGTCGCCCGAGTTCTGAGTGTCCACTCCCGTGGTGAAGCCGCTGTTGGTCGCGGCCTGCACGTCGTAGCGCCCACCGTCGGCGGTGCACCAGTCGGAGCCGCCCCAGTTGGACGGGGCCGTCCACTGCGCCTCAAAGGTGGTGCTCGTCACATTCGAGATGGACGGCACGCCCGGGGTCGACGGGGCCACGGGAGGGACGGCGATGGTGACGCCACCCACCGACGGCGTGCTGCCGTTGTACGATCCGGAGACCGACGCGCCGAACGTGTACGTGGTACCCGGCGACGAGTTCACCCGGTTGTGCGTGGCGATCAGGTACGGGCCGCCGCCAGTGGTGGCATTGAATGTGAAGCCGTCCGACCCGGAGTACCAACCCGACTCGGACAACGTCATCACGTCGCCCGAGTAGTTGTACTGGTTGTCGAGGTAATACTTGGCGACGATGGTCGTCGACCCGGACATGCTCAGGTCGATGCCGACCCGCAAGCCGTTGCCTCCGGCGTAGCTCCAACTGCCCCACTGGATCGTCACAGCGCCCCCTGTCGTGCTGCCATTGGGATTCCAGCGAGACCGGCCATCAGCGGTCCGACTGCCTGGTCGGTGCCCTCACGGGCCGCACTCATCAGCGCGCCGGCCAGCTTCCCGATCGTCGAATCCGTCAGGTCGAGCGGGGAGCCTGAGCCCCCGAGCCGCGAGCCGGAGTTGATCGCATCGAGCAGCGACCGGTTCCGGGCTGTGGCCGCTGCGTTCACCACGTACTCACCCGTGGACACCCGCACGATTGGCACCCCCGCGGCGTTCAACCCGTAGATCGAATCCGACGTGCCCGTGCCCGGCCCGGAGATCAGGCCACCGCCTGCACGTTTCACCGACGGGCCGCCGATCGAGGCGACGTTGTTGCCGCCCGACACCTGATAGGCGATGGTCTGCTGGATGATGTTGACCGTCTTGCCCGTCAGGCCGTTGATGGCCTGCTGCAGGGCGCGGATCTTCGCCAGTGCCGTGGCGTTGTCCACGTCGAGCTTCGTCGGGGGCACCTTGAGGTTCTTGACCGCGTACAGCTTGTCGATGTACCCCTGAACCGCCGGGGTCAGGAGCCCTTGCGCCTTGAGGTTGGCCTCCAATGCGGCCTTCGACCCCTCATAGGCCTTGATGGCGTCCTTGGTGCTCCCGGTGGCCTTGCCGACCGCCTCCGCCTCAGCCTGCGAGGCTGCCGCCTTCTGCTGCAACGCCTGCTGGTTGGCGATAGCTGCGGCGCTGTTGCCGTCGATGGCCGACTTGTTCTTCTTGAGCGAGTCGGTGGCGTTGTTCGTGGCCGCGGCGTCCGCCGTCTGCGCCTGCATCAGGCCCAACGACTTGCCGTTGAGGATGTCGAGCGAGGCCTTGAGGATGCCCGCGGCGTCGTTCTCTAGGAGCATCTTCGCCGTGGCGTCCTGCGCCGCCTGGGCTGTCGTCTGCTGTGCCGTCGTGGCGGACGCCAAAGCTGCCGCGGTCACGCCAAACTTGGCCGCAAGGTCCGCCTGCGCCTGCTGCGCCGGAGTCATGCTGGCCGTGGTCGCGGCAGTCGCGTCCGTCAACTGCCTGTTACTCGCAGCACCATTGGCGGTCGCGGCGGCCAGATCACTGGTGACCTGGCGCAGTTTGTCCGCCTCGACGGTACCCTTCTGCTGCTGGACGACCTGCCCATCGACGAGGACCGACTGGGTTCCCGCATTCTTCACATAGGAGTCGATCTCGGCATTCAACTTGGACTGCGCGCCCGCCTGACCCAGTACGGCGGCCGTCACGTCCCCGTAGGCGATGTGCATCTGGCGGGCCAAGTCGAGGGCGCCGGAATCCTGCAACTGCTTCACCGCCATCGCCTGGGTGTTCTCGCCGAGCACGCCGTTGTCCTGCCGGATGGCGTCCGCGAAGTCGTTGGCGAACTGGGTGCTCCTGCGCTGCGAGTCCGCGAAAACCGAGTACGCGAGGGTCGCCACACCCAGGACCGCCCCGATCACACCGGACGCGATCGTCAAAGCCTTCACCCCGGTCGCCGCAGCCTCGGCCGACAAGCCAACCCCGCGAAGGGTCGTCGACAGGCCAGACAGGGGGCCGGACAGCAACTTGAACGCCGAGAACGCCACATAGGCCGACGACGCCACCTGCACCAAGGTTGCGAGCACGTTCACGGGCAGCGCGTTGATCAGGTCCGACAGCATCCGAAGGATCCCCAGCGACCCCATCCCCAGCGGGGCGATCGCCTCCACAAGGTGCACTGCGGCGCCAACGAGGGACTCCACGTCCTGCATCACGACCGGGAACACCGACCGCACATAGTCGCCGAACGACACGACGCCGCCACCCGACATCAGCGCGTCGAACCGCTCCGACAGGGTCAGGGTGTACCCGGCAACATCCCGCTCGAGCGGCTCGAGGGCGATGAACGCCGCCACCAACCCGGACACCAGCGCGGACGCAGCCTTGCCGGTGACATTGGAGAACTCGCCGATCATCCCGTTCAGGAACGGCATCGACCCCTGCAGGCTCGCCACCTCCTGCTGGAACGGGCCGAGCACGCCACCCGCCGCAGTCGCGGCCAGGGTGTGCAGGTCGTCCGTCAGAGTGCCCATCAGGTCCGTGTACTGGATGCCCATCTGGGTGCCAGCAGCCATCTGCTCCCGGATGCCGACGATGGCCAGCACCCCAGCGGCACCCATCGCGGACCACCCGGCCGCAAGACCGGCGGCACCGGCGGCGATCGGCACCAGGGCCGGACCGAGGAGGATCGCAGCCGACACGAGCGCCGACATGCCCTGCCCGGCCTGTGCCCCGGAGTGGGCGATCTTCTTGTTGCCGGAGTCAACTTCCTTCATCGCAGCCGCGAGGTCCCGCTGTGCCCGAACCAAGGACTGCTGTGCACTGGCCAGGGCGGATGCCTTGGCGGTCCCCGACTTCTGTAGTTCGTCGAGGCGCAACTGGGCGATGCCAGCCCGCGCCGTGGCGTCGGCCACCTTCCTCGCGGAGGTGGAGACCTTGTCGAGCCCACCCGAGGCGGTCTTCGCCGACAGCGCGACCTTCGACTCGGCGGCGGCAACTTCGGCCATCTTCGCCTCGGTTGCGGTGAGCTTCGCGTCAGCCCCGGAGGTGTCGGCCTTGACCTTGACATCGACATCTTTGCCGTCGAGCTTGTCGGCCTTCCGCTGGGCGTCGGCGATCCCGGCGTCGAACTGGTCGAGGTCGAGCCGCAGGTACGCAACGAGTTCGCCCACATTGAAAGACATCCGCCGCGCCCCCTCGGTTCAGTTGTTCGGGTGGAAGTGCTTTCCGACGCGAGAGCCGGGGATCGTGGTAGTCGACCCGTCGATGAGGAGCAGCACCTGCCCGGGCGCGTCGAGCAACCCGAGAATCCGGGTCCGCAACCACCGCCACGACCGGGCGCGCATCAACACCCGGTCACCGACGTCGATGCCCCTGTCAGCCAGGTCGCACTCGATGAGGGACCACTGCTCCAACAGGGCACCCCACGTCAGCCTTTGGTCGGGGCCTTGCGACGCTTCGGGCTCGTCGATCCAGCGGGGGAGCCCTGCGGCGTTGACGGGCTGCTCGTCACGGCCCCGGCCGACTGGCTCGCCGGGGCCGTCGATTCCCCCAGTGCCGCCACGGGCACCGCAGACTCGCCGGTCACGAAGTACCGGAACAGGTACGCCACCAGGCGGCGGAGCCGGACGAACGACACCCCATCGGCGACCATCTCGTCCAACGTGTCACCGAGTACTTCACGGTTGATGTCGGCCTGCCAGTCCTCGTCCAAGCCGAGCGCCTGAACCTGTGCGGTCACGTCGGCGCCAGCCTGGATGCGCAGCACCATGTAGTACAGGGCCGTGAGGCGTAGTCCCCGCTTCGCATCCGGGGAGGCGAAGCGGTACGTCTTGCCGTCCGGGAAGGCGAGGGACGGAATGTTGGGGATGTCGACCGAGTCGTCGAGGTAGTCGGAGAGGTCTTGCATCAGGAGCATGGCTGTGTCCTTCGGGCCGCGGTCGGCTGTGGGTGGCTGTTGGGGGTGACGCGGGCGGCCACAGCCGGGGACCGCCCGCGTCACGACTAGACCGGTCAGGCGAACGTGTAGTTCGGGCCAGTGGTGGAAGGACCAGTCGCGTTGGTCACGACGATGGCCACCGAGGATGCCGCGACAGCCGGCGAGGTTGCGACGATGGTGTGGTCGTCGACGACCGTGTACGACGTGGCCGCGACCGTGCCGAACTTGACCGACGTAGTGCCGGTGAAGTAGTCGCCCTTGATCGTGACGAGCGTGCCGCCCGAGACGGTGCCCGTGGTCGGGTTGGCCGAGTAGATCACCGGGACGGAGGCGACCGTGGCGGGGTGCGTGATGATCGTCCGGGCACCCTGACCGTTCAGGGTCACCGTGACAGCATCCGTCGCCGACATCGCGCCACCATCAGGGGACCACTCGACACCACACGTGCCCTGGTAGGCCTCGATGCGCGGGCCGTTCGGCTCCATCTCGTACCAGCGGACCTGCACCGAGTTGGACACGCCCACGTTCTCCGCGATCGAGCGCAACGCCTCCTGCCCGGGGTCGTACTGGGTCGGGTCCGAGGCCTGCGACTTGCGCTCCACCCCGAACACCAGCGACCACGACCGGGCGGTCGCCGTCGACGACATGTCACCGTTCGAATCGAAGTCGGACGTGTCGACCCACGTGGGCTTGAGTGCGGGCTGGAACTTGGTGATCCCGAACACCCCGGTCCACACGGGCTGCGCTGTGGTGCCGGTGTTCACGTCGAGATACCACTTCCGAACGGTGGTTGCCGCACCGAGCGGGGTCTTGGTTGTTGCGGTCATGCGTTTCTCCTGTCAGTGCGGACACGGAAAAGGCCCCGAACCGATCGGGGCCTTTGACTTGGGTTGGGTTACGTGCGGTTGGTGCTGGGACGCCACACGGTGGCGTAGAAATTGGCAGACCTCATCCACCGGTTGTTGGCGTCCTGCCCCAGTGGCACACCGGAACGGCGCACCAGGGAAACCAGATGAACGCCCGTTGAGAGCGTCACGCCCTGCAAGCCGTGCAGGGCGCTGAAGATCGACCCGTCCAAGTCCATGACTGGGCGCGGATCCTGGCCGCCGCAGCGGGTGCGGACCTGCACGCCGACAACCGAATCCGACAGGGTCGGGTCATCCGACACCGCATAGTCCGACAGGGTGATGATGGTGTCCGGCGACTGTGGGATGACGTTGAACACGATCCCCGTGTCCGTCGCCGCATAGGCGCCAGTCGGGTTCCATGCGCCGATCCCCGCGCCGACCAACAGTTCGGCGAGCCCCGTCAGCAGGTCCGTCTCGAAGCCACTCACAAGCCCACCCCCCTACGGAGCGCGTCGCCGATCTTCTCGGTCGCCGTGCCGGTGGACTCATTCAGTGCGGTCTCGAGGTACTTCGCCTGACCGCCCGTGGGGTGCTTGAACTCGAACCCCTCGTGCTGATAGATGGCGTACGGCCCCTCGTAGGACACGGCCGCGACCAGCGGGCGCCCCTCGGAGACCTTGCTGACGTGCCCGGACTCGGCGAGGGTCACCCCACCGTCCGTGTCCGGCTCGCCCTGCACTGGCACCAGCTCGGAGGAGCGGTCAAGGACGACCTGCGCGCCCTCCATCAGCGCATCCATCGCGTGCTCGTGGAACCGGGTACGGACCTTGCCGAAGTCGAGGCCCATCAGCCGAGGTCCACTTCAACGTGATCCGGCAGTCCCAGCGACCCACCGTCGCGCCGGCGAACCGTCACCACCCACCCGACCGTCCCGTTCACCGTGACCCTTGTGCCCACGGTGAACTTGTCCGCATCGGTGAGGGCGGCGTACAGGATCGACTTCTGCTCGAGTTCCTCCGTGGTCGCCGTGCGCACCAACACCGCCCCCTGGTCGAGGAGCGCGGCAACCGTGACCGGGGCCGCGTACACGTCCCCGTACGGGCCGGTGCCAGTGAACGTCTCCACGGTGGCCGTGTGGATGAACAGGGCCGAGATCCCGCTCACCAGCGGGCCTGATCTTCAGCGAGGGGAACCCCCGTCAACCAGGTCACGTTCTGATCCCAAGGCATGAGGCCCTGACCGGCGTCGGAAGGCGTCGGGTCGATCGTGAACGCCCCACCACGGCCCGCAGCCAGCCTCAGGAGACGCTGCTCGGACCGGGACAGGTACAGGCCGCCGATGCCCTCGCTCGCACCCGGTGGGGCGTAGCCGATGTGCGCGGTACCGAGGCTGATGGCTTGCGCGTTCGTGACGTTGTTGAATGCCCTTGCCGCCACGGACAGGACGATCCCGAGCGCCGTGGACGGCAACGGTGAGACGACGAACTCGGCAAGATCCTGAGCGAGCTGCAGGATCAGCGTCGCGCGGTTCTGGTCGAGGTTCGGGTCCCCCAGGTACGTGCCGAGGTCGGTCGGAGTTGCGATCGGTGTGCTCATCTACTCGCCTCTCTCGCGCGCACCTGGGGGGATCACGAACTAGTTCGGTCAGCTACCGATGGCGTGGGTGTACGCCACGAACGCCCTCGGGGTGCCGACGACGAAGCCGTAGTACGCCTCGACGAGCAGCAGTACGAGGTTCTCCTGGAACGCCGAGTGCCAGTTGGTCCCGTCGAAGTAGTTCGCCTCGTTGGAGACCTTCACGGTGATGTCCATCCCGACGCCGTACGCGCACTGGGAGAAGTCGCCACCGATGGCACGGAGGCCCTGGTCGATGACGGGGGACTGCGCGATGGTCGCCTGGGACGTGGCAGCCGTCCCACCGGTCAGGCCGGACTGGTCGACGCTGATGCCGGTTGCGGCGTCCGCGAAGGTGAAGGTGTACGGACCCCCGATGGCGCCGGTCACGGTGATGCTGGTCGTCTCCTCGCCAGGGAGGGCGCGGACGGCGGTCTGCACATCGGAACCGGCCGCGTTGTACGCGATGCCCGAGGTGGTCTCGCCACCGATGGTGACGGTGAACGTGCCACCGGTCGGGGTGCCGGTGATTGTGACTACCTGCACCGCATCGCCGGACCGGTAGTACCGACCCGAGACGCCGGAGTTGAAGTACGCCGGGTAACCGATCAGGTTGCCTGCGTTGTTCGCCGAGTTCGCGTTGTAGGCGTCCGCGACGAAGAACGGGCGACCGTTCGCGTCCACCGACATGGCGGCCTCGGGGCGGAGCAGCGGGTCGGCGGCGAAGCCGGAGAACTGCATCCCGGGGACGGCGGCGACCTGCGCCACACCGTTCCACAGATCGGTGTACACGCCACCCGCGTTGGCCGCGGTGGCGCCGATGGCCTGCGTGTTCGGAGTCTTCTTCAGGTAGTCGGAGAACGGCCCGGCGGCACCGGTCCGCAGGTCCTTGCCGTGGATCGCGGCGTAGTCGAACGCGCGGCCGATGGCCGTCGGGAGATCCTGCTGCAGCTGGTCGTACAGGCCCGCAGCGTTGGACATCACGACTTCCTGGCTGACGGGGACGAGTAGGGCGACCTTCTTGCCGGTCATCACCTTCACGCCGACGCCGCCGCTGGCGACGGGCTTGACGCCGCCCTCGGACACCCACCCGGCGGTGGGGATGTCCATCGGGACGGGGATCGCGGTGGACGCGGACACCGACAGGGGAACCCTGCGGGCCAGCTGCATGACGGCCGACGACTCGGCCGCCTTCAAGAAGATCGGACCGGTGATGGTGGGGGGCAGTAGTGTCCCCGCGACGTTGTTGAGTTGAACGGCGGCCATTGACGGCGCTCCTTCGGGTGATTGGGGTGGTGGGTGTTATCCGCGGGAGCCGAGTTGGCTCTGGAGGATGGATGCGAACTCGGCGGCCGGGTTGACCACCGACCTGCCGTTCGCGGCCGACCCCTGGGAGAGGTCAGGTCTGGGGCCTCGCTTGCCGGCGAACCCGGCGTATTTCGACTTGAGGGCAGCGACCGCGTCCTCGTTGACGTCCCCGTCGTCGTTGACGAACCGCGAGAGGTTCAGGTCTTCGATGATCGAGTCCGGGTCGTCGACGAGCCCAGCGAGGGCCGCCTTGACCTCTGCACGTGCCACGCGCTGCGTGGCCGCCGCCGCGCGATCCTGCGCCGCCTTCAGCGCCTCCTGGGCGCGCTCCTCTGCAGTCTTGGACGCCTCAGCGATCCGGTCGTACTCGCTGGCCTTCGGCTTCAGTGCGTCGTTCTCCCGCTTCAGGGCTGCGATCGTGCGCGCGTCCTTCTCGTCCTGCGGCGTCCGATCCGCCTTCAGTCGCTTGTTCTCGCCACGCAACTTCTCGACGAGCTTCTGGTAACCGTCGAGGTCGGCGGGTTCTACCGCGTCCACCTCATCGGCACCAGTGACAGCAGCGGCATCAACTGCGGGTGCACCTTCAACTTCGGGCATGTGTCCTCCAGGGACGGTTGTGGAACTTCCCCGCACCAGGCGGGCGAACTATGGGGGCATGACAAAGCCCCCGGCGCTGACCGGGGGCTTCCATGTCGATGGGTTACTTGCTGGCGAGCAACTTCTCGAGGCGGGCTATCTGCTGGGTTCGCCACTCCGACTCGCGTGGGATGGCCTTGATCGTGGCGAGGTTGTGCGCGGCCTGCTCCCGGGTCATCGTCGACTTCCCGACCGTCTTCGGCTTGTCCTTCGGGCCCGACTTGCCAGTCACTGGACGGCCCTCTAGCGCCTGACGGAACGCCAGCCGGGCATCAGCACCCGACCGGCCCTGCGTGGACTCCTTCCACAACCGCTGCATCTGCCGCATCTGCGCCGACGGCTCGTAGGCGGTGAACACCGGCTCCGCATGGCACCGGCAGCTATCATGCGCCTGGAAGTCGGCCGACGACTCCTTGCGGTAGAGCAGGCCAGCGCCGCCACGGAGGGCGAGCATCACGCAGAATGAGCACGCACCGGGCTCGGTGACCCGCACCCAACCCTTCGCCTCCCGATCCGACTGCACGGCATCGAGGATCGTCTGCCGCCCCTGGTCGAGGACCAGTTGCGACACCGACTCGTCGAGCTTCGACTGAGCCGCCTGCGTGGCGTCTGGGGTCACCGGGCCATACAGATCCGCCGTCGCCCACTGCACCGCCGACTCGATCACCGCATTCGCCGGCGACGGGGCCAACCGCAACGACGGACGCCCCGACACACCCGCCGCCAACCGCTCCGACCTGTAGTAAGCCAGTGCGGCAGCCGCCGACGCCGCCCCGTACCGCTGCACAACCGCCTTTACTGCGGCGGTGAACTGCGGGAGCGTGCCCTGGATGTTGTGCACGTCCAGCAACGGCCACGCCTGCGCCAACACCGCCGGGATCAGCGAGACAAGCGCGGCCTGGCCAGCCTGATGCTGATCGGCCGCGCTCGCCGGCGCACTAGTGGTTGGTGCCTGGGACATTGGCCAGAACCTTCTGCCCGGGGTCCGGGATCGTCGGAGGAACCATCGAGTTAGCCAGATCCGACTGGACCAGCTTCTCTGTCCGCAACGACTTCGCCTCCAGGCTGTGCGCGATCTCCTCAAGCATTGACGTGCCCTGATCGGTGATCCGGTCTGCCTCGATCCGCTCACGCTGCAGCGCCGTGTAACCCAGCGCCTCGCCCGTGACATCGGATGTGGCTGGCAGGTAACCCATCGACACCTGCTTGAAGATCGCGTCGGTGGTCGCGGCGATCGTCGCGGTCGACGTTGACGCCCAGACCGTGCGGATCTTGTCGGCACTATCTGGCAGCTGTCCATCTCGGACAAGAATGGCGAGCTTCATCACGTCACGCCACCCCTTCCCGAACATCTCCGCCTTATGGTCTGCGCGCCGCGCAAGCTCGCTCTCGCTGGAACGGATCGCATCAGCCGACGTCGGGTTAGCCGTGGCGAAACCCAGCATGTACGGCGGCAGGCCGGTCAGCGCCGAGATCCGCTGAGCATACGAGTCGAGCACCTTCGTGAACGCTGACGGGTCGTAAGCGGCAAACTGGCCCACCGTCGGAATGTTGCCCTCGGCGTCCCGCTCGAGCGCCAGCACCCGCCCCAGGTACGTCTCCCACGCCGTCTTCGCGGTCCCATCTGCAGCCTGGAACGACGACTCATCAGCGCCGAGAATGTACCGCTGTGGGGCAGAGTAGAACTCCCCCGCAACAGCCAACCCCAACAGCGTCCGGGACGCCGCATCCGTGATCGACATGATCTCCGGGGTGATCTCCGACGCACCATCCCGGTCGTATGACCGGGGCCGGTTCGGGATTCTGACGATCAACGGCTGCAGCCCGTGGTCGTCACGGTCCACGACGGTCCAGCCGCCGGCCGCCTGAATCAGCGACACGGTCGACCCGTTCAAGTACGCCGTCGCCTGCCGTGACCCCTCAAACCCGAACAGCCGCAGCGCGGCCGTGATCGTGCGCGTCCTCGCATCCCACTCCACCGCAATATCCAACGGCGACTCGATGGTGATCAGCGGCGGCGTGTCGATGGCGGTTGGACCGGTGACCGGTGAACCGACGCACACGTAACTGCACCCGAACACCAGCGCATCGAGGATCGACAACTGGTGCTCGGCGTCCAGGTCGTTGCCCAGCCACATCTCCTGCAGGTCAAGGTCGACGTCGTTGCTGTCCGGGTATCGGAAGCCGTCAACATGCAACCGGTGGGCGAGGGCGTCGATCGCGACCCGCGGCCAACCCGTCGTCGTGTGCAGGTTCCGCATCTGTGGGGGGATGGATATCCCCAGATCCTGAACCCTAGCCGTGCCTCGGTAGTAGGCGTCGCGAAGCTCCAACTGATACCGCTTCGACTCCACCACCGACGCCAGCCGGCGCACAAGGGCATCCTCGTCATCCGACAGGCGCACCATCGGCAGGCTGATCGCCGCGATACTGCCCGGGCCGTACACCTTCACGCCATAGGTCTGGTCTGCCTGGTTCATGTCGACGGGGGCGCCACTGACGCCAACGGGCATCGTCACCGGTTGCCCCCTCTCCTTTGGATCACTGCAGGACGATCACGCGCCCCTTGCCCGGGGTGCCCTTCTTGGTGCTCAACATGTAGATCCGGCGCAGCATCCGGGCACCCACCAGGCACACCGCGAGGTCGATCTTGTGGCGGCTGGACCGGTTCTCTTTGCGGATCGACACGCCGTGTTTCGTCGGCGCCAACTTCGCGTTCACCATGTGCTCGCGCAGCCACGCCGACTCCGTGAACGTCACCGCACCCGACTTCAGGTCGGACGCCGCCTGCTCGCACGCGGGCACGAACAACGCCTGCGCCGAATCCAGGGCCATGTCGAACGCCACCGCATGGGTCCGGTTGCCCGTCTTCACCGGCCAGCACTGCAACCGCTTCCCGTACCGGGTCGACCAGTCGTCACACAACGGCCACCAGAAGCGGTTGTCGCCCTCCGTGTCGTCATCCTTCGCGTGGCTGGGGTCGAACCAGAACGCAACGACCTTGAACGTGGCCATCGCCTCGGACACCGCCAAGTCGAACGCCTCACGGTCGACGATCTGGTCGGCCTTCGGCTGCTGCACGTGCAACACCTGCACGTGGCCATCCGAGATCCGGCACGCCACCAACCCGGTCGCATCCCCCGACTTCGACCCGTCACCGAACAGGACCACGGCCTCACCTGGCGCGATCACCTCGGGGCGGGCAGCGTTCCGGACATCGTTCGGATCGGCCCACGCATCCTCGGCGGCGGTGATCTGGTTGAACCACTTCCGCCGCGACTCAGACGGGGCGTTCGCCGGGTTCAGGATCGACTTCACGATGCGCCCGTTCGGCTTCGTGTCCAACCACACCGAATCACCGGCAATGCTCCGCACAACCTCCGGGGCATCCTCGGCGGTCAACGGCGCCTCAGGCGGCGCCTCAAGCGAGTCGTACAGCAGACCGAACTCCAACGACTGCGGCGGCTGGCAGTTGATGCACGGCGGCCAATCCGCACGGCCCTGATGTTCGGCACAGTGCGCGCCCTGGGTCTTCTCCCAACCCTCGCGCACCCGCTGCGCCACCGAATCCTGGCCCGGACGGTACGCGTTCTCAATGTCGAGCATCCGCGCCGGCGTCCCAACCTCAGACTTCGCCGCGTTACCCTCGATCGCACCAGCCATCTCATGGCCGCCGTTCGACTTCAACCAGTTCTGCGGCTCATTGCGGATGATGAGCGTCGGGCGCCCACCCTCGATCGCCAGATACGACGACGTGACCGCCTCGATCTGCGCCGTGTCACCCTTCGCCCACACATTCAGCTTGCCGACCTGCACGCCGTACTTGCGGCGCACATCCGGGTCCGAGAACAGCATCGGGAACAGCTTCATCGTGTTCTGCGTCTGCACCTGCGACACCGCCACAACCTGCACCCATGCGTTGTCCTGCGACCGGCCCACCGGCACGTCGCCAGCGAAGTGGTCGAACACGGCATCCTCGGAACAGGTATCCGTCGACGCCACACACGCACCCAGCGGGTCCTTGCCCCAGCCCTTCAACCGCTGCAACACCGCCGAGTGGTACAGGAACTCGCCCCGCTCATCCAACGCCCAGAACCACAACAGGAACCGGGCCTGCTCTAGGGTGTACTCCCACGGGCGGCCACTCTTGCCGCGCAGGTTCAAACCCGCCCACGCAAGATTCCGCCAACCCAGGGTCAGCGCCGGGAGCACCCACCCGTTCTCGTACTGCCATGTCGGGCCGATCTTCACCGGCTCCCACGCCAAATCCGTGGGCGGCGCCGACCGCGCCAACTGGTCCTCGTACCAACCGATGACCTCGCGGTACTCACCGTCCGCGTCTCGAACCTGGGAGGCGGCGCGACTACGCGCCACGCTGCTGCCACCGCGACGACACCGCGGCCCGCTGCTGGTTCGCCACCGGCGCCTCATCCATATCCGGGAGACGCAACTGCCGCAGGAACGCCGCCCGCGACTTCCGGTGCTTGTCGAGCTCCGCGATCAACGGGTGAATCACCAGCTGGCCCATGCTGCCACGAGTCGTCATCGGCGACCCATCCTCGACCCACGCCTCCGTCAACGCCACGATCATGTCCGACGTCCGACACGCATCCTCGAGCACCGTCAACTCATCCGGGCGCAACTGGTACGCGCTGGTGATCGACGACCACTGAGCCGCCCCGGCCGAGCCGAGGCCAGCGGGCGGGGGAGTCTTCTTCGGATCAGGCATGACGGTGACCTCCAGGGTCGGGAACGCGCCACCAGGGCGCGGGTGAAGCAAGGGGCGACCCGGGAAACCGGGGCGCCAGCACACGCAAGGCTTATGACCGGCGGCCCGAAAAATAGCGGGGCGGCGAACGTAGGCTAGGGCGCGCTAAGGGGCATCGCGCTGTGGGGAAGGGTGCCGGGGGTACCTCCCCAGGGGTCTCAGTGTGGCCAGCACTTCCCACGCATCAGAGCGCGCCAGGGTGTCGCTCGGGTGGTCGCCTTGCCTTGGCGGCGCGGTCGGCGTAGCCCTTGGCCCTGCCTCGTGCCGCTTCTGCTTTCGTCTTCTGCGCGTGGCAGTCGCGGCCGCAGGTTGGGCACGGCTGGCCGTGTGCTGGTGCGAGGTTGCTGGCGTCGTGCACCGAGAGTGCGGGGTTGTTCCACTCGGCCCACGGGATGATGTGGTCGACCTCGGTGGCGCCGGGGTGTCCGCAGAGGTGGCAGATGCCGTGGTGTGCGGTGAGGATCCGCTGCGCCTTGTGCGGGTTCAGGTATTCGGATGACGGCCGGCGCTTCTGATCCCACGCCATGCGGTCACCTCACACGGTTAGGGCTTCGACCCGAACGTCGGGTACTGCGGGCAGTACGCGGTGATCGCGGCGCCTTGCATGGTGCCGACCTGGTCGCCGGTCCAGCCCTGCTCGCTGAGCGCCTTCAGTTGCGCGAGTTCAACGAACTGGGCGCCATCGGTGGCGGCGTAGTTGTCGAGGTCCGTGCAGATGGCGTGGCCGACGCGCAGGAGCGTGGCGTCGTCGAGGCCCGGGGCGTCAGAGTGCACGACGTTGAGGAATATCGCGTCGAGCGCTGCGCCGGTTGGCCGTGCGGCCGCTGGCGTTGGCGCACTCGAGCATCCCGCGATGAGTGCGAGTGCTGCACATGCGACTAGGGCGCGCTTCATGCTTCTCATTGTCCCACTGTTGTCGAGTGGTTGCTCGGGTGCGCGAGTGTGTACGCCATGACCTGGCACGGCACGCATGTGCACGTCGCTGGGTGCGCTTGGTCGAGCAGCAGCAGCAGTCGCACGTCGTTGGTGGCGTGCGCGTGGACTGCGATGCTGGCGAGGCGCTGGAGTGCGGCGTCTAGGTTGTCCATTTGCCGCCTCCGATGTGAGGCTGGGATGCCGCGACCCGGGACGGCCGTAACCGTCCCGGGCGCGCGCTATGTAGTCGCTGCGATGCGACGTTGTTCTCCGACGACCAGGCCCTACCTGTGCGCGTCGGGAGTTTGGCCGGCTGCGTCGGGGTCCGCTGTGCCAAGTCCCATGTGGGTGACGCGGTGCGTCGTGTGGCGTCCAGTGCGGAGCGCGCGCGTAGCCGGTTGATCTTGGGCAAAGCAAAAGCCCCCGACTCGCGTCGAGGGCTTCGCTTGGCTGGCGGTGGAGACAGTTGTGCCCCACGTGTATGACACTACACCTAAACGTCTGCGCAATCAACCAACCGTCTTCAGCCCCCCATCCTTGAGTGCGTTATGGATTCGGGTGAGCGCGTCGAGGTCGTACAGCTTGGCTCTGGCGCGCATCCCGGTTGGTGCGATCCGGTTCGCTGCGGCCCAGCGCCTGATGGTCCGGACGTTGAGGCCGAGCCGTTCAGCGGCCTGTCGCGCGGTCAGCTCGACCGGTGCGGGTGGAATTTTGGCCGCAACCGCGCCGTGCCGGTCGATCAGGTGCCCGTTCTCGCACATCTCCGCCTGCAGCCGCGTGTGCCCGTCGTAGGTGACGGGGATTGGGCGGATGCGTCCGTGGCAGCCCTCGGTCTGACACCAGAGCTCGATCGGCTTCGGCTCACGCGCCAACCGGGTGAGTTCGCCGTGGCACTCGTTGACGTGCCAGTCGATCATCTCGATCACCACGAGATCGGCGCTCACCTCCCACTCGCCAGCCGTTTCCAACAGCCACCCGCACTCGCTGGCGAACGTCGGTTGCTCGGCGGGTCGTGGCAGGTGCCTGGTGTCGACGCCACGGTCGCGCAACTCGTCCCACGCGAGCCTGACCGCCTGCGTCAGGTGCCAGAGTGGCGTCACGCTGTAGCCGTCCGGGTCGATCGGCCTGAGCGCGTCGAGGACGGCGACGGACAGCGGTGGCCTGGACGCCCAGACGGGCTTCGTGTGCTCGGTGCGCCCGTCAGGGTTGGGCGCGTCGCGGGTGAGCCAGACCTCGGCGGCCAGGTCTGGGATTCGCGCCAGCTTGCCGCGAGTGCTCGTCACGCTTCCTCCTCTTGGCTGATGCTGAGCAGCCATGCCACATCCGCGGCCAACTGCTCAAACTCGCCGGGCTCGAAGTGGCCGTGGACGGTGATCGTGTACACGGGTTGGGTGCGGGTGGTGCGGATGTGGGCGGCGAGCATGCAGGCGACCCAGCCGAGGATTCCGCCGGCCAGCAGTGCGCCGATCAGGTCGCTAGTCATGCTGGCTCCTCGTCGGTGATCCGACACGGAGTGGACGAGGGGACCGTCACCCACGCCGGCCCGTCGTTCTTGAGACGCAGGCTGGTGCGGGTGTCCCCGTGGGCGGTGACCTCGAGGGTTCCGGTCTTGTCGCACTCGATCCACCGCCCGATGTCCTCGGCGGTCAGGCTTCCCACCGTGCGGACGCCGTGGTCTCTGGCGAGGTGTTCGCGAGCGCACTCCATGGCATATGAGGCGGCGAACCAGCCGTCGCTCCCCTTTTGGCCGCAAGTGCATTCCCATTCGTAGACGCCTCGGTAGTCGAGGTAACTCCCGACCGTGATCTTGGCTCGTGGGATGCTCACTGGTCCTCCCTGGTGGTGCCATCGAGTGCGCGGATCGTCGGGCACGGGTATGTGATCAGATCCCAAACCTCCGGAGCTTCGAGGGCGTAGAATCTGGCGTGCTCGGCAACCTCGGCGCAGTGCGCACACACGTCGAGGGGGATGGTTGGACAGTCGAGCACCGACTCGTGGTCACAGTCCTCGGCGGCGCAGTCCCCGGTGATGACACGCTCGGTTATTGAGTGGTGCAGCGCGCGGACCCGTTCGGTGGCGGTGAGTTCGGTCATTGGGTCAGTCCTCCGTGGTCCAGGTGTCGATGCGGGCTTCACACATGGCCGCGAACGCGAGCAGTTCGGGGCGGCGCAGTCGAATGGTTCCGGGGTCGGCTTCGACCCACTGGTCGGATTCGGCCATGGCCCGGAATTCGGGCACGGTGCCCGTCCAGCAGCCGACGCGGAGGATGTGCCCGCCGTCCTGGGTAGGGGTGAGGGTGGCGTGGAAAATGTCGGAGGCCATGACGGTTGCGGTGAGCAGGTGATCGGGGCGAGTCACCCAGGCGTTGCTGTACACCTGGGCGTTGCTGTACACCTGGGCGTTGCCGGACACCTCGGCGTTGCCGGACACCCAGGCGTCGCCGTACACCCGGGCGTTACCGGACGCCCGGGCGTTGCCGTACACCCAGGCGTTGCCGGACTGGGACAGGTTGCCCTTGGACTGCACCCACCCGCCCAAGTCGCCCGCCCGCACATCCCAATGGGGAATGTCGCGGAGCGCCCGGATCCGGTGCAGGGCGGGGTTGGTGGGGTGGGAGGTGGTGGTGATCTCGTACTTGGTCATATGGTCAGTCCTCCGTGGGCGTGAGTCCGCAGTCGGCGGTGAGCGCGAGCCAGAGCGCGGCGAGCGGGATGAGCGCCAACAGGGCGATCGTGGCGAGCCTGGTCATGCTTCGACCTCGACCGGCTCGTAGGTGGCGGCGAAGATGTCCGGCTTGCACGGGTAGAACTCACCGCTGACGCCGCGGATGATCCAGTCGCCGTAGTCGGCCCAGTGGAGTCCTTCGAGGGTGGAGATGATGAGCCGGCCGTCGCGCGGGTCGATGCTGACGCCGCTCTCGGGGTAGGGCTTGAGGCCGCTGATCACGTTCATCGGCTCGAAGCTGCCGAGCGTGCCCCGTTCGATCCAGAGGTAGATGGCGTGCCAGTCGGCGGCTGCGCCGACTAGTCGGCGGGCTTCGACGACGACGGGCTTCTTGCGGAACTTGCTCATGGTGTGGTCCTTCCGTGGATGTTGGCGCGGATCTGTGCGAGGTAGGCGGCTGCGCGTTCGGGTGGTGCCGGGTTGATGGGTTCTTGCCGATAGGCGTCCGGCTGGGGGGTGGGTTCGTGCTTGGGGAAGTCACGCCAGTGGCTTCCGTTGGCGGCAATCACTGCGGGGGTGATCTGGTCGGGTCGGGTGGCTGCGGCGTAGATGGCGGCGGTGGCGACTGCGGCGAGGGGGCGGTCGTCGAGTTTGGCGAGTTGGGCTTCGATGCCAGGTTGGTCCCAGCGCTGGTGGCCTGCGTCGGTGCGGATGGCGGCCACGAGGTAGGCGATGGCCCGGTTGAGGTCGCGGCGGTCGGTCATGCCACGCCGCCAAAGTCGAGCACGTCTTGGCGCAACCGGTTGGCGGCGATCTCGCAGTAGCGCTCATCGAGTTCGACGCCGATGGCGCGGCGTCCGAGGGCTTTGGCTGCGACGAGGGTCGAGCCGGAGCCCGCGAACGGATCAGCGATCACACCGGGCGGGCACTTGGCGATGAGAGCTTCCATGAGTTGGATCGGCTTTGGTGTTGGATGAGCGGGTCGGTTCGCATCCGCCGACATGAGCATCTGGCACCGGATGACGTTGGACTCCCGCTTTCCCGTGAATCCCGAGCCGAGGACGTAAACCTCTTCCTCGGCTGGCCCCCACGGGATCGACAGGTCGCCCATGCCGACCGTGTTGCCCTTGTCCCAAATGAGTCGAGTTCTTGTTTTTACGGGCCGCTGGGCCGTCCACTTGCCGAATATGAGCGCGGGGCGATCACTCCACATCTCGATCACCCGGTCGCGAACTTGCGTGTCACCGTCAGACGCAACAGGGCGCCCCACCTTGACGTTGCGCTTGTCGCGGTTCAAGTTGGACTCATACGCCACCCCATATGGCGGGTCGGTGACGAGTACGTCGGCGGTCAGCCATTCGGTGATCGTCAGGCAGTCGCCGTGGTACAGCGTCACGTGCTCGTCGGCGTAGTAGGGCTCGGTCATAGCCGCTCCATTCGGGCGAAGTCCTTGAAGTTGGTGATGAAGCGGCGGCAGTTCCAGCACTCAGCCGAACCCTGCGCGATCACCGCGCGCTCGTGGCGGACCCAGCGCAGCAGGTGGTCGTCGCAGAGCAGCGCGCCCCGGTTGCAGCAGGTGACGGTGAGCAACCACTCGGCCGGACGGTCGCAGCCGAGGTGGGATTGGCAGGCTTGCGACCAGTCGAGGTGGTCGATCGTCGCCAAATCGGGCATCGCATCCGCCGTACAGACTGAATGCAATGCATGAATCTCTAGACCCCTACGAGCAAACGCAAGCTTGTAGATATACGGGTTCGGGTCGGGTCGGGTCGGGTACGGGTACGGGGTGCCGTGACTCACGCATGTGTCACGCGTGCTGTCACGCGTGACAGCCCTTGGTGTCATGCTGGTGTCGCCTCCTTGTCTGGCGCTTCGCCTGCGAGTCGGAGTCGGCGTTTCCGTTGCCGCTCCCGGTCGTGATCGCGCTTCTTCTCGATCTCCTGAGACGTGGGGTTCTGGTCGGCCCAGTCGTGGAAAACCCATCCGCCCGGATCGTCCGGTTGTGGGCACTCGGCGCACCGATGGCCGTCCGCGTGCCACAGCCCGGCCTTCACGAGTTGCGCCGCACGGCCCAACCCCTTCGGCCATGAGGCGACCCATTCCCGGTCGATCTGCCCGTCGAGCTTGTACGCGGCCGAGTACGACCCGGCAACAGCCCAGAGGCCCATTGCGTCGAGTCCTGCGCGGCGGGCCTTCGGGTGTCCGTGGAGTTGGTCATCGATCTTGAACCAGGACATTCGGCGCGTCGCCTTCTTCCTTGGGTGGTTCGGTGTCCCGCGCCTCGCGCCAGGCCTGCTCGACGGCTTGGGTGAGCGTGTGGGCGCGGGGTAGGTGGGAGTCGCAGATGGCGAGCAGGGCCAGCAACTCGGCAGCGGTCATGCGACCCTCAGCGGCTTGGCGCGGAGCTTGGCGAGACGCAGGGCCTCACGGTCGTCGCCCGCCCGGATCGCGGCCAACCAGCCAGCCTTGAGCGCTTCCGCGTCCAGTTCCGCGAGGGTGCCGACCGGCTTGGCGGGCCGGATGAGCGCGCTGGCGAGTTCGGGTCGGCCTTGGTTGGCGAGTGCGCGGCGCAGTTTCTTCGGGCTGGAGTAGTTGAGCGCCTCAGCGATCACCTTCGGGTCGTCCGCGGCGACCACCTCGGTGACCCGCTCGAGTTCCGCCTTGCGTGCTGCGGCCATTGCCTCGCCGCCGGACTTGGGGTGGTGGATGAGCTTGCCGCCGTAGACTTCCTCGGCGAACATGTCGCGCTTGCCTTGCTGGTGACACTGGGCGCGGATCGGGCACTCGGCGCACACGAGCGCCTTCTGTTCCGTGGTCATCCCCGGCGACTGGGCTGAGCGGCGCGGGTTCCAGTCGCGGCGGTACGGGTCGGTGGAGCACAGTGCGCCGTCGTGCCAGGACAGGTCCGGGCGGACGCGGCTTTCCCGGCTGCGGTTGTGGCACTTGATGCAAATGGTCGCCGCGTGTGAGCACGGCTCACCGCACAGGGCGCAGGACTTGCGGCGCTTCTCCAGTCGCACCCGCTGCCAGCATCCGTTGCACATGCCGTTGGCGTAGACGGGCTTGCGCTCGCCGCAACCAGTGCAGGTGATGGTCCGGCTCATCGCCATACACCCCCGTACTGGTGGTCTCCGGTGTGCTGCTCGTCGAGGTGGCAGACGCGGCCTGTGGAGAATCGGTGGGTGCAGCGGCCGGGTTTGCCGTCGAGGCCGAGGGCTGCGGCCAAGTCGGTGTGCCCGCGTTGTTGGAGGATGCGCAGGGCGGCGGCAATGTCGTCGGGGTTGCTGGTGGTGGCGGTGTCGCCAAGGTCATGCTCAATAACGCTCATGGTTGCCTTTCGGTGCAGGTGCCGCAGTGCGGCATGCGGGTGTCGGTGGGTGTGCGCAGCGGCCCGGGGCGTCCGCAGAGGGCGCGGTCGTCGGGTCCGGGCAGGTGCAGGTACGGGGAGAGCGGGATCGTCGCCCAGGTCATGCGGTGATGACCGAGGCGTCCAGCAGCCAGCGGAGTGCGGCGGCGGCTTGTGGTGGCACGACTCCGTTGCCGAGCGCGTGGAGTTGCTGCACGCGGGTGAGGCCGGGAATGTCGGTCACCCAGCCAGCGGGGAGCATCATCATCCACTCGACGAATCGGGGGGATAGGCGCGGGCCGTTGCGTCCGGGCTCTGTGGGTGCGGGTGCTGGTCCGTGGATCGCTTCGGAGCGTGCGACGGTGGCCGCGTACTTGCCCCACTCTGCGGCGTCCTTGGCGATGCCCTTGAGTAGAAGTTCATCGCCCCTCGCGCCGCCGCGACGCTCGTGCCCGCCGTGGGCGTCCGCCACGCTTGGCGTCGGCAGGAGCGCACCCGTGAGGCTGGTTGCGTCGCGCCGCTGGTTGTGGCCCTTGTAGTCGCGGGCGGTCGGTGTCGGTAGGAGCGCTATAGGCCCGCTATCGCCGTCCGTAGGTCCATCCCACCTTGACCGTGGACGCCGGGCCCGTGGGAGTCTGTTGCCCGAGGGGTTGGCAGCAATGAATACTCGGCGTCGTCCGTGGCAGGCTCCCACGTCGGCAGCGCGAAGACTGACCCACTGCGCGTCATACCCGAGCGCGGCCAAGTCTCCGAGAACGTCTCCGAACCCGAGACTAAGGTGTCCTGCAACGTTTTCCAGGAGCACGAGTCTGGGTCGTAGTACGCCCACGGCTGCCGCGATATGCGGCCAGATGTGCCGCTCATCGGCTGTTCCTTTCCTCTGTCCCGCCTGCGAGAACGGCTGGCAGGGGTAGCCGGCCGTGATGATGTCGACGGGCTCGACTCCCCGCCAGTCGATGACGGTGAGGTCGCCGAGGTTCGGGGCGCCCGGGTAGCGGTGGCTGATGATCTTGGACGCGCCCGGGTCGATGTCCGATGTCCATGCGACCGTTCCGCCGAGGACTCGCTGGACGCCCTGGTCGAGTCCGCCGTATCCGGTCGCGAGGCTGCCGATCTTCATTTGCTGGCGTCCCACCACTTGGCGCGCCATGCGGGCCAGTGCGCCTCGTACCAGTGGCCCGCGTAGGCGGTGGCGGCGAGGATGCCGAGGGTGGCGGTGAAGGTGAGCACGTCGGCCAACGTCATCGGAGGCCCCGATACGCGAGCACCCACACGGCGATGGTTGCGGGTTCGGCGGCGAGGATGAGCCACGGGTTGAGCGGGTGCGCGGTGAGCAGGGCGACCGTGATGTACAGGCTGAGCGTGAGAATCCACGCCCATGCTGCGATGGTGGTCGCGAGGATCAGCCGGTGCAAGGTGTCAGGCATTGGGTGACCTCCAATGGGTCAGAGGAAGGTGAGGTTTCCGTACCCCAGTGGGTGATTGAGTCCGACCGTCATCCCCAGGTGACCCGGGGTGGACTTGGTGCCCTTCATGGCCTGCATGTAGGGGCTGCCACCGTCGAGGGTGCTGGTCATGATGACGGTCGTCCCGTCGACTTCTTCGAGGAAGTGGTGGTGGAAGTGGCCCATGAAGACGAGCCGCATTCGGAATCCCTCATGGAAGTGGAAGTAGTCGCGCTGGTCCTTGGTCCACTTGGTGATGGCCGCCGACCCGGAGCCCTTGATGGTGTGGCCGTGGGTCATTCCGCAGTTGACGCCGGATGCGGTGAACTTGGTGAGGTATTCGTCGTGCGGGATCAGCCATTCCAGCAGGTCGTGGACGATCGTTTCGCGGAGGATGCGCCGCACCTGTTCGGCGATGATCAAGTCGTAATTGTCGGACGCCGAGGTGAATGGGGCCTGGCCGACAACCTGCCGGATCTCGCCGTGGTTGCTGGGTGTGCGGGGCAGGATGATCGGCAGGCCGAAGTCGGCGAGCGCTTTGATGCGCTGAACCTCAGCCTCGATCGCGTACTCGAATTGCTTCCGCAGGGTTGCGGTGGTGCGGGCCTGCGAGTTGTAGTGGCCGAAAATGTTCTCGATCCTGTCGCCGGTCGAGACGTCGGCGATGGCTTCGAGGTTCACGCCCCGGTGCATCAGCGAGCGGATGTGGTCGAGGGTGTTCTCGAGGGCTTGCTCCTCGCGTGCGGCCAGCCCGGCGAGGCCGCCGCCCTCGGACTTCCCCGCCTGCTCGTCGCCCTGGTGGCTGACGTAGGTTTCGGGGATGCCGAGACCGTTGCCCAGCGTGCGGCGAATCGGCGGCTTCCACTTGCGCGCCCGCTTAAGGATCGCGTCCAACTGGTTCTCGGTGAGGATGTCCTCGCCGGTCTTCTTGCGGAACTTGACGCCCTTGTACGAGTACAACCAAACACAATCCCGGCTTCCGTCAGAATTGCCCTTGGATTGCTGCCACTTGGACATTTTGCCGGGGTCATGCACCGTCCAGTGCTCGGGGTTATAGCCGAAGAATCGGATCAGCTCGTCGTAGCTCTCGTCGATGATTACAGGCCACCGGTCGTGGTAGACAGTTAGGAGCCCGTTTTCCTCTTCGGCGCGCGGCGCTGAGGCGCGGATGGCGTCGTTCGGCTGCATTCGGATGGTGTCGGCGAGCGACGACATGTCGCACTGGTGGAGGTTGTCATCCATTATTGTGCCTGTCCATCCATTCGCGCTCGTAGGTTAGCAATGGTTGAAGCGGAAATGCTTAATCCCCGGGCGTTCAGCCAGTTGGCTAAAGCCCTCGCGGACCGTGACCGGTCGAGGAACATGGCGAGGGTGGCTTCGGGCTTGGGGTCGCCGTTGCAGATGTCGTCGATCCTGCGGAATCCGGTGCGTATGCCCTCGGGCTCGGGTTCGGGTTCGCCAATCAGGTCCGATAGGGACTCGCTCATGGGGCCACCTGCCGCAGGATTGCGAGAAGCGTGCTGTCGGAGTTGCGTTCTCCGTGTTCGCGGACCTCTTCCAGCTTGAGCCGCTTCTTGTTCACTTCCCGTTGGAGTTCATGGATTCTGAACGCTGCGATGTACTCGGGGGTCCGGTCGCAGGCGGGGCAGGAGATGCACCCGTACTTTTGGCTGTGGTCGCGGAGTGGGCAGCCGCAGTGCGGGCAGGAGATGTCCGGGTGTTCGGTGGGCCGTGACATGATGGGTGGTCCCCTTTCTGTGGTGGTTTGGGGTGGGTTGCGGGGGCCGCTTGGCCCCCGCGCTCAGTTGGTGGGTTCGTCGCCCCAGCCGGATTCGCGGAGCATGCGACAGGCGTCCCGCAGCAAGAGCCGCACGGGGATACCCATTGACGTTTCGGAGACTTCGGAGTCCTGAGACCCCGCCAGTCGCGCGAGCATGTCGGCGAACAAGTGCGCCCACCAGTCCCCAGTGCTCTTGCGGTATCGGGCGGTGATGAGCAGCCCGAACGCCGCACGGTCGTTCGCTCGCTCGGCCTCGGTCTCGTCGAGCCAGTCGAGGATCTGTCTGTCGCTGGCCGTCTTAGCGGCATCCCCGCCCTTGACTTCCCAGACGAGCCCGGGGGTGCCGGTCACGTCGCCAAGGTCGGTGTTGCCGTGGAGGGCGCGGCGTTCGGCGCTCGGCCACCCGTTCTCGCGCAAGTAGTTGACAACAGCGGTCTCGGCTGCGGTCCCGATGTCCTTCGGTCGGCGGGCGGTCACTGGTCGGCCCACGGGATCGCGTCATCCAGCGACTGCGGCCCAACGTGCGCCGGGTGCGCTGGTTCGGGGTTGGGCTGGCTTCCGTCGTGCGGCTGGTAGTTGCGGGGACCGATGTCATCGCCGACGCCCAGCCAGTCCCACAGGGCGGTGACCGTGAACGCCTTCAATGGGATGCGCGCTTCCGGCGACCCCTTCAATGACCGCACGCCCGTCAGGACCGCCTTGCCCCGCTCGTGGATCTCCACGATCGCTGTCGCGTCGTAGGGCAACGACTTCTCCACCTTGATCTTCGTTTCCTTGTCCTTGGTGGGCTTGCCGCTGTCGTCCATGACGGTCACCACGTCCATGCGCGCCGTGAGGACGACTGGGCCGTCGTTGGACTTGAGGAGGTTCACGATTCGGCGGTGGGACGTCTTAGCCTTGTTCCACAGGTCCATGTCGATCTGGGCGTCACCCACGGGTCCGGGCTTGCTGTACTTGGCCGCCTTCGCCGCCGCGCGCTTGTTCGCCTCAGCCTGCGCCATGTTCGACAGCAACTCCCACAGCTGGGATGCGGAGTCGAGGACGATGAGGTTGGTGCCCGGTTCGGTGACCGCTTCGGTGACGGCGCGCTCGATGTCGCGGAAGGTGCCGTCGTGCTCCACGATCTCGAACCGGACGCCAGGGATCGCGCCGTACTCGTCGGGGTCGTCTTCGCCGATACCGATCCACAGGGTGCGGTCGATGCGCCGGTCGGATGAGGCAACAGCAGACGCCCATGACTTGCCGACCTTCTCGGGTCCGGCGATCAGGGTTATGGGCCATGGGGCCTTGCCTGTGGGTTGGCGGGTTCTCATGCGGCTTCCTTTCGTGCGGCGTCCAGCTCGGCGAGGAACCGGTGCGCCTGCTTGGTCATGTGCGCGAACACGCGCTCGTTGAAGCGGATGCGGTAGGTGGCGAAGTGCAGGTCCGGCCGCCCGTTGTGGGCGCCGGCCAACACCCCGAGCCAGCACTCGGGCAGGCCCAGTAGGCCCAAACCCCACTGGGCTTGCGCCTGGTAGCCGATGGGCACTAGTTCGGTGCGGGCTCGGCCCCAGCCGTCGTCGGCGTTGCGGTCACTGGTGGACTTGGCCTCGAGGAGGACGCCGCTGGTGGTGATGGCGTCGGGATTGAAGATGAACCTGGGTTCGTCATCGGCGCAGTAGGTGGCGGCGGAGGCTTCCGGGTCGATGGTGAGCCCGAGGTCTTGCTCCAGGTGGGCGAGGATGGCGGGTTCGACTAGGTGTCCGCGCCGCATGGCCGGGGTTTGCCGGTCGACCGGGTTGAGCTTGGCGGCGAGGATGTCGGCGCGGGTGGCGTACTTGGACCACCCGCAGATGGCCCCAATGTCGGAGCCGCCGACCCGCCAGCGCCGGGCCTCCAGCCATTCGGGGGAACCGTCAGCCCAGACGCCTAGGACGCGGGGCATCAGGATGACACTCGGATGCCATTTGTCGGCTGAATGGCGGTCACGGCGCAAGCGAGACTGAACATCTCCATGCGCCCATCCGAAATTGGGAGCCCAGCCGCGAGGCAGGAGAGCACGTTCCGAATCGGGGGCGGGTAATTGACTGGGGCCCCGAACACGTGCACCGCATGATCGAAGTGGTTCGAGCTCGCCGAATCGCGGCTGAATACCCCGTTACTGTCGCTGATCCCATAGTGGAATTCCCAGCAGTCGATGCACAGCGCAAAACACTGCGAGGCGCTCATCGCGTGCCCCAGGTGGCCTCGGCAATGTCGGCCTCAAGCCGCTCCGCCCACTCAAGCCAGGCCGCGTGACTCAGCCGACCCGTGCCACCGCACAGCCCGCAGTCGTGCTCCCAGCCCCGGGTGCAGCAGGTGGGGCACAGGTGGGTTTGCTCACACATCTGGCGAGCCGTCCTCTCTAGGTGTGATGGGGTCCGTGTCGGTGACCCGGCACGGGGTGGTGGGGCGACCGGACCACCCATCCGCGCCCCACCCCCAGGCGGTCGTCCCGTAGGGGTTGTGCTGGATTTGGGTGATTTGGAATGGCATCGTGACCCACGGGTCCGCCAGCTCAATCCATCGCCCCACGTCGGCGACGGTCAGGGTTCCGACTGCGCGAATCTTGTGGGCGTGAGATAGGTGGGTGGCGGCCGACTGCTGCGCGTAGTCCCAGCGGGGCTCCAGCTTGCCGAGGACGCCGCATTCGCATTCCCAGCCCCATTGGTAGCCCTCGCGGTGCGTGACAATCTTGACGCGGGGAATACTCACGACTCGACCCCCCCGGGGAGTCCGGGGAACAGGATCTCGGCGGGAAGGTAGGGGGCCAACTCGCCCCCGCCCCACCAATAGGGGTCGCCCCCCAGGAGATCCTTCCCTAGTTGTAGTGCCGCCCCGTCCCCCGCGAGCGCAATAGCCCCGGGGAGTAGGCGTTCCATGTCTTGCGCCGTCCGGGCGGTGGCCGTGAGTAGGTAGACCTCGAACCGGTGCTCTATCGACCACTTGGCGATCGGGTCACTGGCGAGCGTCGCCTCCCAGTCATGCCCTCCGCCGAGCATGACCAGAGCGCCACTAGGGAGTGCGTCGAGTTGGGCCGGATGGGTGAGTTTCATTGATCGCGCCTCTCGAATCGGGCAGTGATCGCGGAGACTCCCGCCTCCCACTGCTGCCAGTCGGTGGCGAGCCATGCGGACACCTCGTGGGTGCCGCCGCACAGGTCGCAGGTGATCGGGTACTCGGTGCCGTCCACGTCGAGGCCGGGAAAGCACCCGACGCCGAGGCACTTGGGGCACTGGACGCTGATCATGAGGCCTCCCTTGCTGGCTTGGTGCGATAGGTGGCGTAGAAGCCGTCCCCGCCGCACAGGCGGCAGGTTGAGCCGTCTGGGTCGAGGTCGCGGCCCGTGGTCGTGCAGTCACAGGGCACCTCGGCCTCGACCACCTCGACCCGGCCCGTTCCGGCGCACGTGGGGCAGCGGGTGGGTTGCAGCCGGGTGACGACGCGGGCACGCTTGAGGCCCGTGCCGCCGCAGTCGTGGCAGGCGGTCACAGCGCGCGCCGGGGGATGTAGTCCGGGTGCATCAGGTGGTTGGCGCGCACCGTGGCCGCATTGCTCAGGAAGCGGGGCTTCCGGGCGCCCTCAGGGTAGGCAATCGGCGTCCAGATGTCGCGGCGTTCGAGGCGGTTGATGCTTTCCTGTACCCGGTGGGCGATCGCCCGCTTGCTGGCTTGGGTGGCGCGGTCGATGCTGAGCGCGTCGGCGAGCGCGGCTTCCACGGGTGCGAGCAGCGCGGCGCGGTCGTCGGTCGTCATGCTCGGGCCGCGATTCCAGTGGTGGGGTCGATGGTCCAGCCCTGGAGGTCCACGCCCTGGAGGTTCGCGCCCCAGAGGTTCGCGCCCTGGAGGTCCGCGCCCCGGAGGTTCGCGTCCCAGAGGTCCGCGCCCCCGAGGTTCGCGCCCCGGAGGTCCGCGCCCCCGAGGTTCGCGCCCCCGAGGTTCGCGCCCCGGAGGTTCGCGCCCCAGAGGTTCGCGCCCCCGAGGTTCGCGCCCCCGAGGTTCGCGCCCCGGAGGTTCGCGCCCCGGAGGTCCGCGCCCCGGAGGTTCGCGCCCCGGAGGTCCGCGCCCCGGAGGTCCGCGCCCCCGAGGTCCGCGCCCCCGAGGTTCGCGCCCCAGAGGTTCGCGCCCCAGAGGTTCGCGCCCCGGAGGTTCGCGCCCTTCCCCTCCTGGCGCAGCAACCGTGCCCCGTCCACCAGTGCGACCACGTGCACGGTGTGGACGCGCAGCTTGTCGGGCTGGTCTGCGCCCAACTGGTCGGCCGAGTTCCACGCGACGAGGAGCATGGTGATCGCGGGGATGCCACTGGAGGCCATCGCATCCCACGAGGTGGCAACGCACAGCCCGTCACCCTCACGGTTCGGGCACGAGCCGGTGTTGCGGTGGTCGATGAGGGTCGGGTTGCAGATTGCGACACTGCCGGGGAACGGCCACTGGTAGCCGCCCCGGGTTTTCAGATCGGGGTGCACGGACTTGATGCCCCACCGGTCGCAGCCTTCGGGGAGTGTGGCGTGTTCGCGTTCGATGATGACGGGGAGCAAGTCCCGGTAGGTCTTGTCGTCGGACATGGGGTCTCCTTGGGGTCGTGTTTTGGGGTTGGTGTTGTCGGCCCGACTCGGACGGGCTGCATTCGCTGGCGACAACCGAGCGAAAAGTTTCTGGCGCGGCATGTATCTGCGGCGCGCCTGCTCGCTCTTGGTAGACATGAGTGATAGGTGGGTGTGCCCGGGGTTCGCGGTCGCAGCGCTCGCACCCCTTGAGTCAGGGGCGGTCGTGGCGTGCTCCGGGTGTCCCGGGGTCCGGCCCGCTTCACGTGCTGCTGTTCGTTGCACGGCTGTCGGGTCACTCGCTATTGAGTTGGGGAGCTTCAGCGCCGCGCGCCACATCAGGCGGGGCAAGAGTTGGGGTCGGTCAGCCCTTGGCCTGGCGGTTGAGCCAGTCGACGAGGGCGGCGTGGGTGATGCGGATGCCGCTCTGCTTCTCTCCGACGCGGCGGACTTCGAGGTCGCCGGCCTGGTAGGCCTTGCGGAGCGTGACGGGGGACACGGAGACGAGCTCGGCAGCCTCGGTGATGGTGTAGGCGAGCTTCTCGGCGGTCATGCGGCACGCTCTTCGGCGCGGGCCATCAGGTCGGGGAGGGAGGCGTCGAGGGCGGTGGCGATGGCGCGGAGGTCGCGCAGTCGGGCGGCTTCGGTGTTGTCGAGGCGGCGGTGCAAGGTCGAGTAGGGGACGCCGAGCCTGTCGGCGAGCTGCGGCAGGGTCACGCCCCGCCGGGCCATCTCGGCGTCGAACTGGATCGCCAGCTCGGTGCGCGCTTTGGGTGCTTGGGGGTTCCGCATATGCGAGACAGTAGCCCCCGCATATGCGAGAGGTCAACCCATGCGCGCAAAGATTTTGCGAGCGTGTCGCTAGTTCTCTAGCGTGACGGGAGCACGGGCGAGCGTTGGTGCTTCATCATTGAAGCGGTCACATATGCGAGAACGGGGAAGGGTAGATGCCAGGGAACAGTGCGCCTCCGCAGGATGCAGAGGAGAGGGCGACGATGGCCCTGATCGAGGAGGAGATGGCGCGCCAGGGGGTGAGTCAGCTGGAACTGGCGCGCCGCACCGACATCTCAGGCAGTCAGATCAACGAGTTGCTGCGCGGGAAGAAGTCGTTGCGCCTGTTCCAGTTGCGGCGCATCTGCCACGCCCTGGGGTTGGATGTCGCCAAAGTCGTGACCGAAGGCGAGAAGCGCGCCCAGCAGGTAGGCCGTGGGGATGCGGAGTAGCTGCGCTGCCATCCGCACGTCGTGAAGTGTTGCCATGTCGGGGGTCATGGGGTTGGTCCCTTGGTTTCGGGGGGGGGGCACCGGGTTGCTCTCCCCGTGCGGCGCACCATACGTCCCGCTGGAGACAGTTTCATAACGGCCGTATCAGGCTTGGGACGCGGGCCGGCGAAGTCTGCGAGAAGCCGACAATAGGCCGCCCGCGTGGGTTGGAGTTCTGGTCGGCCGTCCGACTGCTGCGTGTCCCCCGAAATGGGGGATCTAGTGCGGGCAGCGCTAGCGATGCTATGATGAGCGCATGAGCATCGGCCCACTGACGACCCAAGAGGCCGCCAACCTCGTGGGCCTCCCGCGCGACCAGTTCCGCAGTGCCATGACCAAGGCCCGGCGGCGGGGTGTTGAGTGCCGGCGCCCGCGAGATGAGTGGCCGGACGCGCGCACCCCGTTGTGGGATGCGGAAGCCGTTGAGGCTTGGGCGGCCGCGCGTAACCCGGGCCGCTTCCCCAACTTCTGAGCGCAAAGTTTATATAAGTTTTGCGCGGTTTTGATTTGGGATGAAAACCGCGCACACGTCACCCCGAAGTGTGAGCGTTACGCACAACCACCACAAGGAGCAAGCAGTGACCGAGCCCTACTACGCCGACGAGCACGTGACGCTCTACCACGGCGACTGCCTCGACGTGCTCGACCAGTTGCCCGCCGGTTCCGTGGACTGCTGCGTCACGTCCCCGCCGTACTTCGGCCTCCGCGATTACGGCGCGGCCGGTCAGCACGGCGCGGAACCGTCCCCGGCTGAGTATGTGGAGACGATGCGCCGCGTGTTCGCTGGGGTGCGTCGTGTGCTTGTGGACGACGGGACGCTGTGGCTGAACCTGGGCGACTCCTACTCGACCTACCCCGGCAACCGTGGAACATCAACCGGCATCTCAGCTAAGCGCAGGACGGACCCGTGGCAGTCCGCGCCGAGCGGCACGGGTCTCAGTGGCGACAGGCCAGCCAAGAACCTGCTCGGCATCCCGTGGCGTGTCGCGTTCGCGCTACAGGATGACGGCTGGATTCTCCGCAACGACATCATTTGGGCCAAGCCGAACGGGATGCCCGAGTCCGTCACGGACCGGCTGAGCACGAAACATGAACACCTGTTCCTGTTCGCCAAGAAGCCGCGCTACTGGTTCAACCTCGACCCGATCCGGCCAGGAGCCACCAACGCTGGGGATCATTTGAGCGGTGGGCGCAACCCGGGCGACGTGTGGACGATCCCGACGCAGCCGTTCGCCGAAGCGCACTTCGCCACCATGACGCCCGAACTCGCACGCCGCGCCATCGTCGCCGGATGCAAGCCTGGCGGAACCGTCCTCGACCCCTACAGCGGCTCCGGAACTACGGGCGCTCAAGCGGTCCGCAGCGGGCGTCGGTATGTCGGGATCGAGTTATCCCGCGAATACCTCGATCTGTCGCTTCGCACACGGTTCGCCGAACAACCAATCGACTTCGGGGTGACGGCATGAGTGTCGGCCCACTGACCACGCGGGAGGCGGCGAACTTGGCCGGCCTCCCACCCGACCAGTTCCGCTCGGCCATGACGAAGGCCCGGCGCAAGGGTGTGGAGGCGGAAAAGCCCCCCGGCGTGAGGCCGGGGGGCGGGGAAGTGCCTAGCCAGGCCATAGGGCGAGGTTGAGCGCTTGGGCGAAATTGTACCCGCGCCCACGCGTGACCGCAACCAACACACAAACCACCACAAGGAGCAAGCAATGGGCACATTCAACCGCCGCGACATCACGACGTGGCGCAAGCAAATCGACATCGCACTCTCGGGGGCGGCCGACCCGGGGCCAATCATCGCCATCACCCCAGCCGACCTCGACCTCGACCTCGAGTTCGACAACGGCTACGGCGGCACCGAGGGTGAGCCGTTCACGGCATGGACCGAGACGCGCGTCTACTTCCCGATCTGCTACGACGGGAGCGAGTGGGCTGGCAGCGCCCCACGGAACCCCTGTGACGAGGCAACCGCGCACTTGGGCGGCTAGTGAGACGTTTACTAAGTCGCTGACTAAGCACGACCCGGTGGTCGACACCCGCTGAGGGGTGTTTGTCCTAGTCAAACGGTGCGGCCCCGGGGAGACTCGAACTCCCGACACGCGGTTTAGGAAACCGCGTATACTGGTCTAGGGCTAGGGGTGCTGCGGTAGAGTACCTAGTCAAAACGTTCTAAGGCGTCCCATACAAGCACAGTGCGTCATGGACGTTACTAAGCAGATTACTAAGCACGACCCCCGGGGGGCGTAGGGTTTCCCGGGAATCGAACAGCCAAGAAGGAGGCCCAGATGATGAACTGGGACGACATCTACTACCCGACCGTCATCTGCCTCGACTGCGGGCATCCGATGGAGTGCCACACGCCCACGTGGTGCTTCCATCCCGACCAAGGGGACGACCTCCCGTGCGCTTGCGCCAACACCCACGAGGACATCGCACTCAAGTTGATGGCCGAGCGGGACCGGAAGCTCGACGCGGTGCGGAAGCTGGCCGAGGAGTTCGAGGGGAGCGCGGTGTGGACGGAATCCAATTTCATGCCCGGCCCGAACTCGACAGGCTACGTGTCTGCGATGCGCGAAGGCGGCCGAAGCTGTACTCGCCGCGCTCGACGAGCCCGCGAAGGAGGCCGCGCGATGAGACTCTCGGCGAGGCGCTGGCGGTGATCCGGTGAGCGTGTTCCGCGCCTGCTCCAAGCGCTACGGCTGCCCGCCGGCCGCGGGGAAGCCGCCCCGACGCCCCGAGCACAAGTGCTACGCCCCGTGGAGGGCGCAGGTGACGGTCACCAGCCCCGGCGGCAAGCGGCGCGTCACGTCCCGCGACTGCAGCACCAAGCGCGAGGCTCAGGCCGCCGAGCGCGACCTCCGCAAGGACGCCGATCGCGGCATCGTCCGCGACCGCCGTCGCACGGTCGAGTCCTGGGTGGCCGAGTGGGTGGACGACATCTGCACGGCGCGGCCCAGCACCAAGGACGGCTACCGCAAGCATGCCCGGTTGATCGCGTCCACGATCGGCGCGGTCCCCCTCGACGTGCTCGCGCCGGCGGACATCCGCGCCATGCACCGCGAGCTCGCCAAGCGCGGCCTGTCCGGCACCACCGTGCACCACGCCCATGCACTGCTCAGGACCGCGCTCAAGGCGGCCGTCGAGGAGCGGCTGATCGACTGGTCGCCGGTGTCCGTGGTGGGCGCGCCGTCGATGGATGTGCACCACTTCCAGCAGCCCACTGCGGCGGAGGCGCGGGCGATCATGGCGGGCCCGCGGGACGCCCGCGAGTTGGCCCGGGTCGCCGTCGCCTTCCTGGCGCTGCGTCCCCCGTCCGAGGTGCTCGGGCTGCGGTGGGATGACGTGCACGAGGCTGAGGGGTGGCTGGCCGTGCGACAGGTGGCGCGCCCGGTGAGGGGTCAGGGCATCGTGCTGATGAGCCCGAAGACGAGGCGCTCGAGTGACCCGATCCCGCTGCCCGCGTGGACTGCCTCGGCGCTGGCCGTGTGGCGTGCGGAGAGTGGCGGCATCGGTTTCCTGTTCCCCGGCCCGGATCCCGAGACTGTGATGCGCCCGGAGATGGACAACGGGTGGTGGCACGAGTACCTCGCGCATTGCGGTGTGCGCCCGAACCTGCCCCGGTACGGCATCCGGGGCGCGGTCGCATCAGACCTGCTGCGCCGTGGCGTCGACCCCCGCACCCTCGCCGACACCCTGCGACACGCGCGCGTCTCCACCAGCTACGAGCACTATGCCCAGGCGGGTCGGCCGGAAGTGCTCGCCGCGCTGGAGTCCGTCGTCGGCGAGGATGTATCACGGGCGACGGTTCCCGCTCTTGATGGGTAGACAACAAGGGAAGGAACCCACGATGACCGTCTCCGAGCAACTCACCGCCCGCCGCCACGCCGTGCTCAACCACCCGCGCCCGTGCCTGCTGCACTCGCTGATGTTCTGCGCCGGGCAGCCGGTCGACGGTCACGCGATCCAGTTCCGTGGCGGGCGCTGGGTGTGCGAGTGTGGCGCAACGGGGATCGTGGAACTCCTGCACTGAGCCCCCACCGGACGCGCCCCCTGGCGTGCCGGTGGGCCCCGGAGGGCATACCGAGCCTGTCCCCGGGAACGCAAAGAACGCCCCCGCTTGACCCTGTGAATCGGGCCGAGCGGGGGCGTTCTTGTTGCGTGGGGTCAGACCTTGACGATCTCGCAGATCGTGTAGGCGGGGGTCATCGTCACGTTGGTCGAGCCCGTCACGCAGGTGAGGGTCAGCTTGGTCGGGGTGGTGGAGTCGAACCCGGAGCCGGACGTTGCCTGCATCCCGGCCACCCCCGAGAAGCCCGTGGAGCCGCCGTTGATGTAGTGGAACGCGCCCAGCCCGTTGCCGCTGGTGCCGGAACCCGCGGACGTGAGCGTGTACTCGAACGTCGCGTGGAACCCGATCTGTGACCCCGACGAGCTGACCACGCCGGGCGACACGGACGCGATCTGGCCGTCCGAAACCGTTCCCGTCGTCCCCGCGCGCAGGCGGAACGTTGCCGTGCTGGCGAGCGTGGATGCCATCGTGCCGCGTATCACGAAACGGAACGTGCTCCCGACCGAGAGGGACGACACCGGGATCGTAGCGACCACGGTTTCGGTCGTGGTGATACCACCCGAGCCGAGGGTGACACCCGTGCACGACTCGCCGGTCGTGCCACCGGAACCCGAGGATGCGACCGTGACGCGACCCTTCGCATCCACGGTGATGTTGGCGTTCGTGTAGGCCCCAGCGGTCACACCGGAAGCCGCCAGCGCCGGGGACGCAGCCGTCCCAGTGAGGTCGCCCGCGAGCTGCACGATGCCCTCGCTGGTCGTGGTGGCGGCAGGCGTGGTGCTGCCCGTGCCATTCGCGGCAGCCGTGACGCGACCCTTGGCGTCCACGGTCACGTTGGCGTTCGTGTAGCTGCCCGGCGTGACACCGGAAGCGATCAATGCGGGCGCCGCGGCCGTGCCGGTGATGTCCCCCGCCAGTTGGATGATGCCCTTGTTCGTGGCCGTGGCATCCGACACCGTCCCGCCACCCGACGCGGAAACCACCGGGTGCAGCGGGTCCGTCGCGTCGACGGTCACGTTCGCCCCGGCGACCACGCCCTGCACGGCCGTGTCCGCAGTCGCCTTCGCCTGGTCCGCGGTCTGAGCGGCGTTGTAGATGCCGTTTTCCCAGTCGTTCATGTCCGTGTCGTGGATGAGCCGGTAGCCGGGCTGCGGGTAGTCGATCCACAGCGCGTGCTTCGTGTAGGCCATGTCTGGTCAGCCCTTCTCGTCTTCAGGTGGGTGCAGCCAGTTGGGCGGCAGGAGGATGTCGCGGGCGATGATGAGGCGCGGCGCCGGGGCGGGTGTGTGCGCGCCCTTCTCCACCCACGCGATTAGGTCACTGATGTACTCAATCGCCGCCGAGAGGCGGTCCTGCGCGGTGTCGAGACGCTGCCTCATGGCCTGGTTCTCGGCGCTGAGGTCACGCACCTGCTTCTCTAGCGCGCCGATGTCTTTCGCGAGGTTGGTCACCTGCGCGGCGAGACCCGCCACGCTCAAAGCCTCCGATGCGGTCGCCTGCCGGGCGTCGATCTTCTGCGCGCCCTTCGACCGCCGATCCGCCATCAACTGCGTCACGAGGAACACGATGGGGTACCCCGCGACGAGCAGTATGTCCTTGAGGGTGCCCATCAGGAACCGCCGGCGGGCATCGCCTCCGTGGTGCTCGGAGTCGAGGGGACGGGCGCGGGCGACGTGATGATCGTCGTGGTGGTCGTGGGGAGCGGCGGGACGGGCGGCACGATCGGCGCGGGTTGCGGCGAGTCTGGCGTCAGGTTGGCGCGGGACAGGGTGCCCAACACGGCGAGGATGGCGCTGAGCGATATGGCCTCAACCGACTGCCACACCGCCGGGACGCCGAACGCCTGCAAGATCTGGCTCACGCTGGCACCGACGATGCCGAGGATCGCCGCGACCACGTAGAACCAGCCGCGGAACTTGAACGGGATAGGGTTGGTCATCAGCGCACCCCCAGCCGGGTCAGAATGTGGGACAGGACGGTGAGGACGTGACGCCAGAAGGTGGCGTCCATGCTGGCGTAGTACGGCATCACTGCACGCTCGGCGCGGCGGGGGCGGCGGGGACGGCGGAGAGGTTCACCTGCACGCTGGCACTGGCGCCCGCGATCTCGGCCTGCACGCCATCCTGAGCGCCCTTGCTGGCTGCGGCGTAGACCGCCTGCACGTCGACCCCAGCCTTGTCGCCGAGAGCCTGCACGGCCGCCTTCAGCCCCGCGATGTCGGCACTGTTGCCGCCCACGCCACGGCGCAGCCAGTCGAGGACGTGAGTCACCGACCACTGGGAGGTGCCCACGGTCACGATGTTCGCGGTGCTGAGCACGCTGGACAGCGCCGCCTTGAGGTCGTCAACGGTTGCCATGGTGAACCAGTCCTTTGCGGGTTGAGTGGTGGTGGTGAGTGCGTCGTACTGGCGCTGGGTCTCGGCGAGCACCTGCGACCAGATCGAGTCGATGTATGGTCCGGCACACCCGGTCTGCGACCAGTGGTGGTGGACGAAGTAGTTGCCCGCGTCCGGGCGCGCGTGCACGACGTTGGCGAACAGCCACGCCGCGAGCCGTGCGGCGGCCTTCCACGTCGCGTCGGACACATGCCACGTCGGGTCGCCGGTCGCGTCGGCCATCTCGATGGAGATGGTCTCCTCGTTGCCGGTCGTGTCGCCGACCGCCCACGCGTATTCGTTGACCCGGACGTACTGGGCGACGGAACCGGCCGAGTCCACGTCGAAGTGGGCGGACGCGGGGCGCGTGACCCAGATGTTGAGGATCGTGTCGTGGGAGAAGTTGACCCCCCCGTTGTGATGCAATGTGACCGACTTCTTGGTGAAGCTCTGGTGCGTCACGTGCCCGGTTGCGTCGAGCCGGGCAATGTAGTCGGCGACCGGGAGGTCGTAGGCGATGGTGCTACCAGACATGGTGAGCCCCTTCCTTTGCGGCGGCGGCCTGCAGCTGCGCCAGGTGGATGTGCGCGATCCTGTAGAAGGTCCGGCGATCGGCGGGGTAGTCCGGCGGGAACCGACCTGCCTTGAACCGGTCCAGATCAGTGATGAGCATGGCCGCTCCTTTAGGTGGCTGGCGCTGCGAGGACAATGACCCTCCCGAGGACAACAACCACGCGAACCCGGGAGCCCACGGCCGGGATGTAGCCGATGTCCGTCGCGGGCAGTTGGGTGGTGTCGTTGTCCAGCGTGACCTCGAGCGGCGACGTGGAGTAGACGGTGCCCCACGTCCAGAGGGCGCCCGCGATGCCCTTCGCGTCGTCGGCTACCCGGCGTTTGTGCCAGGCGGCGATCTCGCGGAGCAGCGCGTTCGTCTCGCGGAGCGCCGCAGCCAAGTTGTCCTGGCCGGTCACGTGACCACCTCCGTCATCGTGGTTTCCGTGAGCGCCGTCGGCGTCAGGGTGACCTTCGTCGACGACACGACATGCCGCCGGGGGATCGGGATCCCCGCGCGCATCGACCGGAACAGCGTGACCTGGTTCACCGCGAGCGGCACGAGTGCGTGCCGAATCGCGACCGTCGCCTGTGGGGCGGCCAGTTGCGCGTACATGCGTGCCGCGAGGGCGTCCAGGGTGGCCTGGTCCGCGGCGTTGACCTGTCCCGCGTAGGTGCGGACTCGGCCCGTCGACTGGGATGACCAGGGGGCGGTGGTGGGCGCAGTGAACGTCGACACCAGACCGGCCGTCGTCGCGCCGCCCTGGGTGGTGAGGACCACCTGGTTCGGCACTGACGACCAGTCCTGTGTGCGCTGCCACGACGGCGAGTAGATGCACGACTGGCCGTCCTCGAACGACCACGCGACCCCCCGTTGCGACGGGGGCGTGTACGGGTCCGCGTGCAGCACGCCCAAGCCGTCGGCGTACAGCGACAACCAGTTGATCGACGCGAGCAGATCGTTGACGACCTGCAGATACGTCGTCCCGGCCGGCCACGTCCGCACTACGGGCGTCGTCAACGTCGAATGAGTCAGCGCGTAGGGCAGCCCCGTGTCGGCGAGCAGGTTCCAGATCCAGTCGGTGACCACCTCGCCGACTGGCATCGTGTAGTTGCTCGTGATCGTCCGCATATCAAGTAGCGACGTGACATCGAGCAGCGCCACCGGCCAAGTGCGACCAGTGTCGGTCCACTGATCCGTCGGGGTCGACGGGATCCACACGCCCAGGGGGATGGTTGTGTCGCCGGTCGCATCCGTGACGACCGCCGTGATGCGGATCCGCTGCGACAGCCAGTCGATCGTCTGACCGGAGTCGTTGACCGTCAGGTTCCCGCCACCCTTGACGGCCTGGTTCGCCGACCATGCCAGTGAGCCGCCGGGCTGCACCCCATCCAGGGGGCCTATGAGGTGCCCGTTGCTGTCGAGCAGCTCGTACTGGAACCGGGTGACCCGGTGGGATGTGAGCGGTGGCGGGAGCGCGGGCGTCAGGATCGGGAACAGGGTGGTGATGGTGCCCATATACCCGGGGTAGGTGGTGCCAGGGTAGAACACTCCGGGGTAGGCGGCGAGCAGTGTTGTCACCCTGGCACCCCTCTCAGTGGTCGACTTCGGTGAGGGTGAACGACGCCGCGTCCACGGCGGGGAACGCGCGCTCCTGGACCTGCAATCCAGACATGCCCGCGAACATGGCGCGGCCAGTCGGGTCGCGCCACAGGAACGGCCCCGGCGTCAACTCGAGCGCCTCCAGGTCACCGGAGGTGGACGAGTCGTCCATCAGGAGCGCACTCACGGCGAGACTGGATGTCACCGCCGTGCCCGAGTACAAGACTGGGAGTGCCCGCCCCTCGAAGTACTGAGTCGCCTGGTCGAGTTGCACGGAACGCGTGGTCAGCACGCTCTGCCGCATCCGGGTGACGGTCGAGTAGCCGTCGCTCGTGGACAGGTAGCACCAGACGGTTGACCCCGTGTCCACCTGCGCCGGGGTTCCCGTTGACTGCGACGGGGCCGATGACAGGGCGATCACCCGATATAGGGCCGACCCGTCCGTCGGGGCCGTCGTGTCGAGCACTGTCGCCGCTGGGTCGAGTGGCGACGAGTTCAACCGAACCCACGTCAGCCCCCCGTCGACCGACCGTTGGATGTAGGCGCCAGTCTGCTGCAAGGTGGTGGTGCCGTCGTAGGCCTCCGGGTACAGGCTGACCGTGATCGCGCCCGATGCAACATCGAACGTTGCGATCACGTCGACGTTCGCCGGCGGGGCGAACGAGAACGTGACGGCCACCGTCGCCGACGCCGCCCACAGGCCGGTTGCCGACTGGGTGTCCACCTCGATCGTGTACGAGGCGCCGTTGGTGAGCCCGTCCAGGGTGGCCGTCGACGCAGTGCCAGTCCCAGACAGGATGGTGAGGACCGTGCCGCCGCCGTCAAGCAGGGTGACCTTCCACGCGGCCTGCGCAACCGACTCCGCCTGGAAGTACGCCCATGTCACCGTCACCGACGACGACCCCGTGACCGTCCCGGCCGTGGGGCTGCTGATCGTGACGGTCGGGGTGGACGACCCCTGGATGGTGGCCGAAGCCGACCACGGCGAATAGTCCGCACTGCCGGTCAACTGGCCCCAGGTGCGGACCTGCCATTCGACTGTCTGCCCATTCGCGTACGTGCCGCCCGGGAGGGTCCACGACGAAGCGCCCGACGTGGTCTGGCCGGTTGTCGTCCACGTCGACCCGCCGGCCACCCGGTGCTGCACCTCGAAAGCCGACTGTGTCGAGCCGTCCGTGGGGTTGTGCACCCACGTCAGGATGGTCGGGTTCGCGAGGTCGGTGTAACCGCCGTTCGGATTCATCCCCGATGGTGCATTCGGCGGCGTCGGGGTCGAGACCGTGTTCGACACGGCGAACCCCGAATACAGGGTCGCGCCCACGGTCGAATCGGCGCGCACCTGGTACGTGTGCGAGGTCGACGTTCCCGGCGCGGTGTGCGTGTAGGTGGTGGTCGTGCCAGACGAGAGGGTGGCGAGCGCCGCCCACGTCGTCCCGCCGTCCGTGGAGTGCTGCACCTCCAGGCTGGTGGTTGCGGTCAGCCTGGTCGTGTTCGTCCAGGTGATCGTGATATCCCCGGCGGGAGTCTTCGTCGCCACGGCGTTAGTCGGGGCGGCCGGGGTCGTCTGCCATGCCGCGGACGCCGCCGGTGCTGCCGCGCCCGCGGCATTGACCGCCTGCACCTGCCATGTGTACCGGTGGTCCGCCGAAGTGCTGGTGTCGGTGTACGAGGTGGCCGACCCCGAGACTGTTGCGACCGTCGCGTACGACCCACCATCGGTGGACCGGAGGATCTTCTGGCTGCCGTACGGGGCCGCGGTGGTGGCGTTCGTCGTCCACGTCAACCCGTGCTGGGTGTCCGACGTGCGAGTGACCGTCGGCGTGCCCGGGGCGGCCGGGGGGTTCGGCAGGGTGGTGAACGAGACGTAACCGGACCAGCCGGACGCCCCGGCACTGTTGACCGCCCGAACGTGGACGTACTCGGTGGTGTTCGGGGTGCAGCCGGTCACATCGTCGGATGTCGAGGTGATCCCACTGTGGGTGACGAGCCCGTTGCCTGCGGTGAACCCCGAGTCTTTGGCGTACTGGAGATCGTAGGTGCCGACGTTTCCGCCCCAATTGGACGGGGCAGTCCACGTCGCGTGCGCGCCCGACGTGGTGAAGCTGCTCAGCGACGGCACGCCCGGGGTCGACGGCACCACTGCGGGCACCGCGTAGGACGCCGACACCGACGGCTGTGACCCGTTGTATGACCCGGACACGGAGGCGCCGAAGCTGTACGTGGTCCCCGGCGACGAGTTCACCCGGTTGTGGGTCGCGATCAGGGTCTGCGAACCCGCCGAAGCGGTGAACGTGAACCCGTCCGACCCCGAATACCAACCGGTCTCCGTGATGGTCATCACGTCGCCCGAGTAGGCATACTCGCATTCAAGCCAGTACTTGATGACGATCGTTGTGGAACTCGACATCGAGAAGTCGAGGCCAACCCGCAGGCCATTGCCCCCCGAATAATCCCAGGTGCCCCATTGGATGCTCACAGAGCCACTCCTTGCCGTGCGGCCACCGGCAGGCCGGTGAGCATCTCAGTGATCGGTGACATGGCGGCATCAGTGCCCGTCTGGGCGGCGCGCATCATCGCACCGGCCAGACGGGTGATCGTCGAATCGGACAGGTCCAACGGGCCACCGGACCCTGACCCACCAGCCCGACCGGAGTTGATGGACTCGAGCAGGGCCCGGTTCCTCGCGGCCGCCGCAGCGTTCACCACGAACTCACCGTTGGACAGGCGCGCGTCGATCGAATCGGACGTGCTCGTACCCGCGCCCAACGCCCAGCCACCAGCCGCGCGCTTCACTGGGGCACCACCGACGCTCGCCACGTTGTTGCCGCCCGATGTGGTGTACGCGATGGTCTGCTGAATGGTGTTGATCTGCACCGTTTTGCCGTGCATGCCGTTGATCCACGACTGCAAATCCCGGATCTTCTGCAGGGCCGACGCCGTGTCCACGTCCAGCTTCGTCGGCTTCACCTTCAGGTTGTTCACGTCGTACAACTTGTTGATGTACGCCTGCACAGCCGGGGTGAGCAGCCCCTGAGCCCGGGTGGCGTTCTCGAGGGCGGTCTTGCTGTCCTTGTACGCCTGGACGGCCTTGTCGGTGCTCCCTGTGGCCTTACCGACCGCCTCCGCCTCCGCCTGCGAAGCCAACGCCTTCTGCTGCAACGCCTGCTGGTTGGCGATCGCCGCGGCGCTGTTGCCCTGAATCGCGGTCCCGTTCTTCTTGAGCGAGTCGGTGGCGTTGTTGGTGGCCGCAGCGTCCGCAGTCTGCGCCTGCATCAGGGACAGTGACTTGCCGTTGAGGATGTCGAGCGAGGCCTTGAGGATGCCCGCGGCGTCGTTCTCTAGGAGCATCTTCGCCGTGGCGTCCTGCGCCGCCTGGGCTGTCGTCTGCTGTGCCGTCGTGGCGGACGCCA
>JAEHJW020005086.1_pt1 | contig 44748 bp, 62 predicted proteins | sample 9271431 | NCBI WGS metagenome assembly JAEHJW02
GGGTTGTTGTTTGGATAGAAGATTTTGCGAAAAAGGTTGACGAGGCCGCAAAGGCTATCGGCGGATGGAAGGTGGTATTTGAAATCCTGCTCGGGCTCAAGATTCTCTCCATGGTCGGTCCCTTGCTTTCTCTGGCCGGTTCACTTTTCAAGGTCGGAAAAGCTCTGGCGGTTATTGCCGGGGGTTCTGGGCTTGCTGCCCTGAAGGTTCTTGGGGGGCTTGGCCTTGCCGGATATGCCGGTTGGAAAGCCGGGGGATGGCTCAATGATCAGTTGAGCAAAGAGACCCAGGAAAAAGGCGGCAAGATCATCGCAAAAGGGCTTGCTGCTCTCGGCAACAAGTCAGCGCAAGAGGCCATAAGAGTCAACGAGTCAGCGGACTTGTTCAAGTCGAAAGAGAAACAATACGGGCTTCCCTCCGGGCTGCTGGATAGTATGTGGCTTCAAGAGTCTGGCCGGGGCAAGAACATGCTTTCTCCGGCTGGGGCAAAGGGCCATTTTCAGTTTATGGATGCCACGGCGCGTCAGTATGGGTTGAAAAATCCAAACGACTTGGCAGAATCCGCCGATGCCGCCGCCAGGATGATGCGAGACCTGATGCGAGCCAATGGCGGAGACCTCAAGAAATCGTTGGCCGCTTACAATTGGGGCCAAGGGAATCTGAACCGTAAAGGGCTCGGCTCTGCCCCTCTTGAGACTCGAAATTATATGGCGCAAGTCTCGGGCCGGGTTGCTTCGTCAACCAGACAAGAGACCAACATAAACGGCCCAATCATTATTCATACCCAAGCGACCGACGCAAAGGGAATCGCTAAAGACCTCGGCACCGAGTTGAGCGGCAGGATGGTTTTTGCAGCGCAAACAAATACAGGGCTTGATTAAAAAATGTCTCTTATCCCCTTTCCAAACGTCCCGAATGTTCCGGGGGTGCCCGCCATTCTCAGGAGCGCGACTGTTCCCACGCTCGGGCAACTGCTGAACAATGCTATTTCCGGGGTTGTGGAGTTTCTTTTTGGTGCAGTTCGGTGGGGGGTGTACGACCAGGCCGGGAACAAGGCCCTCAACCCTGATTCTTTCATAGATATTGATTTCGAGAACGAGTCTCGGGTGTCGAATTACCCGCAGGAAGCCGGGGCCTTTGCGGCATATAACAAGGTGGACACGCCATACGATTGCCGGGTGAGAATGGCAATCGGAGGAGACAAGGCATCCCGAACGGCGTTTTTGGCAAAATGCGACAGTATGCGCCGATCAATTGAGCTTTTTTCGGTGGTCACGCCGGAAGCGACATATCTGAACGCCACCTTGCAGAATTATAGTTATTTCCGAGAGACCAAGAATGGCGCGTCAATGCTCACTGTTGACCTGATGTTTTTGGAGGTGCGCAACACCGCCGAGGCTAAATATTCACCGGTTCCCGCCTCGCCAAGCGCGGCCAGCCCGATAAGCGGCGGACAGGTCCAAGCGGTCATCGCTTCTCTGCCCAGGACAATCGGTAATGCGGGGAGCGTAGCCATAGAAAGCGTGGTGCTGATCCCATGAAGACTATTCCACTACAGGCAGTGCCCTCGCAGACCGTTAGCGTCTTGTTGGGCGGGCAGAATTGCCAGATTGCCGTTTACCAGAAATCAACCGGCCTTTATCTGGACCTGTCGGTCAACAATGCCCCGATAGTGACCACCGTTATTTGCCGGGATCGGGTGCGGCTTGTGCGGCAGGTATACCGGGGATTTGTGGGGGATTTGACCTTTGCGGACATGCAGGGGTTGAGTGACCCGGATTATACAGGGCTCGGGGGGCGGTTTCTGCTGGTTTATTTGGAGGCGGCGGACTTACTTTAAGGGTTCAAATTCAGGTGTTACCCTCGGAAAAACAGGATGATTTTTTGTAGAAGGCTTGGTGGGGTTTCTTCAAGAAAAGGGACGGATACACGGTAGCCGCACATGCAACCCGGCTTGTCTCCGGGGTAGATAAATTCACCCTTAAAGCGTATTCCCCGCTTTAGATAGAAAAATTTCCCATCAAGGCAACTATGATTGCACGGAGTCCTGTGAGCATTTAAATAACGCCACACCCCATATTTTGAGCCCAAATTTAGCGAGTTTTGGATATCTGTTTGTCGTTTAGATTTAAAGCCAAAACTTCGGGTTACCACTGTTGCGATATGCTTGGGGAGTCCATATCGGTCTGAAATATGCGTAAAGACTATCTGAAGATTTCCGTGGCAATCTTTAACAAAACACTCAAACTCGCTCTGTTTTGATCTAGGTTTTGCGACATTAAACTCCAGCCAATCCTTTTCAATCTCGGCAATGAGTTTTTCGTCGGTACAGCCAGCGTCTATCAGGTCGGCTCTTATTTTCGTGGTCATATCGTTGATCACTTCAATGGTTGAAACTTGGGCTTACCGCCATTCATGCAGTTATCGTAAACCTGTCTCTCAAAGAGGGGGCCACCGGCATTGATAAAATCAGGATCAAAATATACCTTGTTTATCGCTTTTTTGATGAACTCTTTATTTATGCCAGCAAGGTTGCCAACTTCTTTAGTAAGCCACCCACCCGCAGCAATATTGTAAGCGGCTTCTGGTGGTGATCCTTGGTCCCGAATATCCGTTGCCATCCTGAAAATATTACCTTTTGCACGGCAGGCTAATTCGGCTCGGTGCTGACGATATGACTCTAGTGTCCCATTCCAATTGACGGGAGGGGGATCTTGTGGTTGCGCTTGAACGGGAAATGCAACAGCACAAAATATCAAGGCCGAGAACAGCGCATAAAATATTTTTTTCATCTTTTTTAACCTTAAGGAATCGTTATGCCTAACTTTGCCAAGCGCCGTATTGACGTTACCATAAACCTTGGAGAGGGTCAATTCGGGGAAGATAAAGGGAAAGACGTTACACTTACCGGGCTTCGGGTCTCTGCCAAAATTGTCTACTATAAAGGGGCAGTCCAGGGCTCAGCACAAATAAGGATTTTTGGTCTTCCACTCTCAATGATCAACCAACTAACGGGTACAGGAATCGGAGCCCTTGAGGTTAGGAGAAACACCATCCTTATTGCGGCTGGTGACAAGGATGGGAAAATGTCCACGATTTACCAAGGGCAAATCAGATACGCCTATGGAGATTTCGGTGGGGCTCCAGATTCAGCATTAGATATCATAGCCCTTGCTGTGGCAACGGATGCAGTGAAACCAGTAGACGCAAGTAGTTATCGTGGCGATGTTGATGCCGCCGTAATCATGTCGGACCTGGCAAAAAAATTGGGTTTGACTTTCGAGAACAACGGCGTTTCGGTAATGCTTTCTAATCCCTATTTCCCAGGAACCGCATGGCAACAGATAATGGATTGCGGGGAGGCGGCTGGGATTGATTACACTATTGATCGAGGCATTTTGGCAATTTTCCCAAAACTTGGCGCGCGGACGCTTGATGGGCCGGTTGAAGTTTCCCCAGAGACAGGGATGGTTGGATATCCCACCTTCTGGGATCAAGGGCTTGCTGTAACTACTCTCTTTAATCCAAACATATCAATCGGGGGGCAGATTAATGTGGTAAGCGATATTACCGTAGCGTGCGGAGTGTGGAACAGCTTTAACATTTTTCACACCCTTGAAAGTGAAACGCCAAATGGGCAATGGTTCACCCAAATTCAATGTAGCAGGCCACCCCAATGACTAATGGATATCCAGGATATTTAAGTCCAGAGGGAGCAAGCGGAGAATATAACGCCTATCGTTCTTTGGTCAAACAACTCTTGAACCGAGCTAACACATCCACCCTCGTCAAGATCGTGGCAGTGACCAACTCTGGCGGGCTCTCCCCTGTCGGCTTTGTGGATGTTCAGCCGTTGGTGAATCAGGTTGACGGGGCGCGGAACAAGATGCCCCATGGCGTGCTGCATCATCTTCCGTATTTCCGCCTTCAGGGGGGAACCGATGCAATAATTCTTGACCCGAAGGTCGGGGATATTGGCATTGCCGTTTTTGCCGATCACGACATATCCACGGTCAAGGCCACAAAGGCCCAGGCCAACCCCGGATCATCCCGCAGATTCGCCATGGCGGATGGGGTGTATATCGGCGGAGTGCTGAACGGCACCCCGGCACAATATATCCAGTTCACGAATACCGGGATAAATGTTGTTTCACCAACCGCGGTGACAGTGAATGCCCCTGCTGTAACGGTGAATGCGCAGACCTCAGAGGTCAACGCTTCAATGTCGGCTACGGTAACGTCTCCGATTATCAATCTGGCGGCGGCTGGCCAAACCCTGCTGGCTTTTGTGACATCGGCATTCCAAGCACTGTTTAACGGGCATACCCATAACGACCCATCGAGCGGTGTAACCTCAGTGCCGAACCAGCCAATGACCGCAACCCATTTAACCACAACCGTCAAGGGCGGATAATGAAATCTTTGTTACTCGACCGTGATGCGTGGGATTTGGTGCTTGACGCTGCCGGAAATATCGCCTGCGCCACGCAGCCATATGCTATTGCCCAGGACGTTGCTTGCGCCTGCCGACTCTTTGCCGGTGAGTTGTGGTATGAGACGAACAAGGGAATCCCGTATTCATCGGAGATTTTAGGGGAATGGCCCCCTATCCCTTTGGTTAAGGCAAGGCTTATTGAGGCGGCCTTGACGGTTCCCGGCGTGGTGTCGGCGGAGGTGATTATTACTTCCGTTTCCGGCAGAACCCTTGTGGGACAGGTTCAAATTATCGACAACACGGGCGCTAGTCAGCTCGTTACTTTTTAAAGGATCGACATGGCAACCACCAATGTTCCAGCGGTACAGTTCACAGCAACCGGGCTTGTTATCCCTCAAGAGTCCGTTGTTCTTTCCGGGGTTCAGGCCGACATTGATGCTGCCTTTGGCGGGGGCGTAAATCCTGCGCTGGAAACTCCGCAAGGCCAACTTGCCTCAAGCACTGCCGCCATCATCGGGGATGCAAACAACACCTTTGCCGAGTTTGTCAATCAGGTAAACCCGGACCTTGCTTCAGGGTTCATGCAGGACGTGATAGGCCGGATATACTTTCTCGAAAGAAAGCCCGCTCTCCCAACGGCTGTGCAATGTGATTGCGTGGGGGCTGTTGGCACGGTGATACCGGTTGGCTCTCAGGCACAAGACACCTCCGGCAATCTGTATATTTGCACCGGAGCCGGGACCATCCCGAGTGGTGGGACTATCTCCCTCCCCTTTGCCTGCACCGTCACGGGGCCGGTCAGTTGCCCGGCTGGCACGCTGACGCAGATTTATCAGGCAATTCCGGGCTGGAATACGATAAATAACCCAGGGGACGGGGTGCCGGGTGTCGATGTTGAAAGCCGCGCTGATTTTGAATATCGCCGCCGACAATCCGTAGCCTTGAACGGGCATGGCTCACCGCAGGCCATTTATGCCTCCGTGTTCAATGTTGCGGGGGTAATTGATGCCTATGTGTGGGAAAACACCACCAAGGCCGCAGTGCTGACAGGAGCGACGAATTACAGCGTTGAGGCAAATTCAATTTACGTTGCGGTGATGGGGGGGGCTTCTGCCGATATCGCAAAGGCAATTTGGCTGAAGAAGGGAACAGGGTGCAACTATAACGGGAACACCAGCGTCTCAGTGGTTGACGACAGCGGATACAATGCGCCGTACCCCACATACCAAGTGAAATTTGAAATTCCGGCAACGCTCCCGATCCTCTTTGACGTGCAGATCACGAACAACCCCGCTCTCCCGTCAAACATCGTTTCTCTTGTCCAGGCCGCTATTATAAGCGCATTCAGCGGGGGGGATGGAGGGAAACGCGCAAGGATCGGAGCGACAATCTTTGCCAGCAGATTCTATGCTCCTGTGTCTATGGTGAGCCCGAATGTTTCAATTATCTCTATCTTGATCGGCACCACGACCGCAACGCTCAACTCGGTTAATGTGGGGATAGACCAGGCCCCCACGGTCTCGGCGGCAGATATTTCCGTGACTTTGGTGTAATCCATGATCGACTTTGAAAAGACGATAATTTCACAGTTCGCGAACAGCCCTACAATCGTTGGGTTGGTGGCGAACATGAACGCCTATGTTGATCAGTCGGCAAACTTCCAAGCATTTTATGATTTTGTCTGGAACGTAGATACAGCGCAGGGCTTCGGGCTTGATACCTGGGGGAAAATAGTCGATATTCGGCGAGAACTGCAAATCAATCCCTCCCTTTTGAATTTTGGGTTTTCGGATGGGCTGGACGACTATGCCCCTTTCGGCCAAGCACCATTTTATAATGGAGCGGCGGACACAAACACATATATCCTTGCCGATAATGCTTATCGGGTTTTAATTCTCGCAAAAGCCTTGGCAAACATATCCGCCACATCTGCGCCATATCTCAACCAAATTTTGCGAAATTTGTTTCCAGGTAGGGGCCGGTGTTATGTCAACGACCTCGGAAACATGGCAATGCGATACACCTTTGAATTTTATCTGGAGCCATTTGAAATTGCCATAGTGACAAGTTCGGGGGTCTTGCCTCATTGTTCGGGGGTGAGCGTCAGCGTCTTGCAGGTTGATATCCCAAACGCATTTGGGTTTGAAGGGTCAGGACTTCAGCCGTTTGGCCAAGGCTCGATGTACGTTCCATTGTAAAATTTTCCCCACATATTGATCTATCCTGCCCGCCTTGTGCGGGTTTTTTTGTGCCTAATTCACGAGGTAAACAATGGCTATTATCCGTCCAACCAATTTACAAAAACCATTCGCGGATTCCGGGACCAAGAACACAATCCCCATCCCCTCACAAATCGGGGTTGTCAATGGGGCAGCATCATACACAGACGGGTTTCCCCCTCTGACCATGACCCCGATTGCTGCCGGTGGTGTGCCGCCTGCTGGTCCTGATTTCAACGGGATCTTGAATGAGATTTCACAGCACATAGTCTTCCAGAATGCGGGGGGCGTGTACCAGTATGATTCCGCCTTGGCTACTGCGGTTGGCGGCTATCCCAAAGGATCTTTGTTGCTGAATCTCGCCGGTGACGGATGCTGGCTCTGCATGGCAGATGCAAATAGCACCGACCCAGACGCAACGAATGGCAGCGCGGCGAACTGGATGCCGATTAACGGGACCGGGATGGCTGCGCTGGCGCTGACCAATGTAAATATCACTTTGACCCCGGCCCAATTTGGAAAGCCCTTTTTGCTCCTTACGGGGGCACTCACGGGCAATGTGCAGTTGATCATGCCCGCTCTTGAAAAGTCGTGGATTGTTATCAACAACACGACCGGTGCATTTACGGTAACGCTCAAAACTTCGGCGGGAACCGGGGTGGTTGCTGTATCTGGGGTTTGTCAGATTTACGGAGACGGGACAAATATCAATAGCTTTGGATATGCACAGCTCTCGGGGAATGCCAGTCAGGTTTTCCGGGTGGACACGGCAGTCGGGGCCAGCGATGCCACGCCGCTGGCACAGGTGCAGAGCCTGGTCTCCGCCTTCAACGACCCATACGGCTTTTTCAAGCTCGAATCTGGCAGCCCGGCCTTCACCAAAACCGCCGCGTCTACCATCTCCATCAAGGCAGGCACCAAGATCATGGTGGCCGGGGTGGCGGTAAACATCGCCGCCGACACCGCCGTGGTCATGCCTGCCCTCACTGCTGGCACCGACTACGCCATTTACGCCTGCACCGATGGCACCGTGCGGGCAGATGCTTCGTTTACCGCACCCACCGGGTACACCACCGAAACCTCCCGGCTCATCGGCGGCTTCCATTACGGGCTGGTGGCTCCCGGCACCACCGTGGCGGGCGGCTCATTTGCCACCACTGGCAACGGGATGATCTGGGCCCAGGCGGATGTAGATCTCATCGCCGGGATCAATGTCTTTTCCCTCTGGGATCTCAAGTGGCGGGCCGCATCCAGCGACTCACTGCTGCGGGCGCAGAAGGGGTTCTCTTTTGTCAACGGGTTGTGGGTCGCCAACTATCTCTGCTCAACCGACCATATCGCCAACGGACTATCAAAGGCGGGCACCAACATCGCCTCCGGCACGGTCTTGCCGAAAAAGCCGCTTGCCTTTGGCGGCGATGGCACCGTCACATACCCCAACATGGATTGGTGGACAGCCAACGAGATCGTCCGGGCCTATGGCGCAAAGCTCATGCGCGAGAGTCTCTTTGTGGATGCCGCTTTCGGGGTGACAGAGAATCAGTCCATTGATGCCACCGCTGCCACCTACCCCACCACCCAACGCAACGCTGGATACACCAGCAAGTATGGGCTGGAGCAAGCCAGCGGTCATCACTGGACGTGGGGGGAGGATAGCTCTTTCCGTCCGGATGGCACTGTCGGCTGGGCTTACAATGATGTGAGCGGTGGCCGAGGGCAGATTTATTTGCAAAACACCCTGGGGCTTGTGAGGGTGTTATTGGGCGGCCCTCGGACGAACGGCGTCTACTCCGGTTCGCGGTGCTCGTACTGGGACCACTACCCGTGGCTCGCGGTCTGGGCTGTTGGTGTCCGCGCCGCCTGTGACCACCTGAAACTTGTATAGTCGGGCGACAGCCCGGCTTTGGAAAAAAATATGATAATCACTACGGAAAGAACCAGCCAAAGGGCGATGGCTATTGTTGAGCGGTATGAGTGGGCGATCTTCGCCTATAGCCGCCAGTACCTGGAGCTGCTGCGCTTCCGGATCAAATGGTTCTGCCAGGTAGAGATGGGCATGAACTTTTCCCACTGGATGATCGCCCCGATTACGCGGGGGATCAACTTTTTGGGCTACCGGATCTGGCCTACCCACAAACTGCTGCGCCCGGCCTCGGTGGCACGGGCCAAAAAGAAAATAGCCCGGTACAAAAAACACGGGTGCCGCGAGCAATTGACCAGATTCCTGGCCAGCTGGCGCGGCCACGCAAAATGGGCCAACACCCACAACCTGCTGAACCGCCTGGAGGTAGCTGTATGAACTATTATCACCCCGAGACCTTGGAACATATCAGAAACCCGCTGCCAGCCGTAGCGGATTGGGCTGGGAGTACGGAGTTGGCACCGCCAGCCTATGACCCCCAGATCGAGAGCTGCCGGTTTGTGGATGGGGCGTGGGTGGTTGAGGTTAATCTGCCGCCTGCACCTATCGTCCCCGGTGCTGTCACTATGCGTCAAGCACGGCTCGCCCTCTTGCAATGGGGGATGCTGGCACTCGTAAATACCAATATCGCTAGCATGACCGGCGTGGAGGGAGAGGCGGCGCGAATTGCTTGGGAATTTTCCGGTATGGTTGAGAGAAACCAGCCTCTTGTTTTAAGTCTGGGGACAACTCTCGGCCTGACCAGCGGAGATCTCGACCAGCTTTTCACTTTAGCCGCAACACTGTAACCAATACGAGGGGGGCTCACATGGGTTTCAAGGCAGCGTTTTACAAAGGGACGAAAACAGGGTTTCCGGGGATATATAACCGGTTGGTGAGATTCATCGACCGTGGTCCGTATAGCCATGTGGAAATGATCTTTTCAGATGGCATGTCGGCCTCGTCCTCTTATATGGACGGAGGAGTCAGATTCAAGCGAATTGATTTTGATCCTGAACATTGGGACTTTATTGAGCTTCCGGCAGAAAAAGAAGCTGAAGCGCGTAGATGGTTTAGGGACAGGATTGGGAGCGGGTATGACTTAGCTGGGAATATGCATTTTGTCTTTGGTCCGGTCCCAGAGTCAAAAAACAAGTGGTTTTGCAGCGAGGCGACAATGGCGGCTTTGGGGTTCACCGACCCATGGCGATATGGGCCGAACGGTGCGGCAGCAATTTTATGAGATAGATGGTGAATACATGAGCCCAGAGCAAGTTCAGCAAATAATTGCAGCCCTGAAAGATATTGCATCAGGTCCAAAAGGGTACACTCTCACGGGGGCGGCAGACTGGCCGTTGTTGGTGATTGTTGGTGCCGGATTGGTGGTATTGCTCGGAATGATGTGGGCAGACCTCCGGGCGAATATCAAAGATAATCGCAGCGAGTGGAAAGCAGAATCAACGGCAATATGGGCAGCAATGCGAGATTGCCAAGATGATTGTTGTCCAAGAGGAGGTGGGAAAAAATGAATCAGCTACGCATAGACCCGGACAAATGTACTCTTTGCGGAACATGTGAAGTTGCCTTGCCGTCCCTGCTGACCAAGGCAAAAGAAAATGTCCTTTTTGTCTCTGGAACTAATCTCAAGGCCCACGCAGTTGATATATTCCGAGCCTTACGATCTTGCCAGGGGCAGGCTTTAACGCTGGAGGTGGTTCAATGAGTTTTGACGACGCATTTCCTGTAACGATGGGAAACGAGGGCGGATATTCCAAAGACCCGTCTGACCCAGGCGGAGAAACCTACCGTGGAATATCCCGCAGGTTTTTTCCGTCATGGCCGGGGTGGCAATTTATTGATAAAAGCGGCCCCGAGGTGAGAGGGCTTGATCCTCTGGTAAAGGCATTTTACAAACAGGAATTTTGGGACCGGCTGAATGGCGATGCTCTACCCGCAGACATCGGGAAAGAGATGTTTGATTCGGCTGTGAATTGTGGAGTCTCAACCGCTGCGAAATGGTTACAGAGGGCGCTTAATCTGCTGAACCGTGACGGGAAGGATTATCCTGAAGTTGTCGAGGACGGCAAGATCGGCCCTGGAAGTATGCGAGCCTTGCAATCCCTCGTCTCAATGGAAGGATCTGGCGTACTGCTCAAGGTTCTCAATATAATCCAGGGGGAGCATTATCTGGAGACCATGCAGAAAAACCCGAGCCAAGAGAAATGGGCGCGGGGCTGGCTCAAAAGGGTGTCGTTATGAATATCGGAAAAGTTCTCCTCGACGTTGGCGAGGCAGTTGTCAGCACAATGGTCCCTGGCGGACCTGCAATAATCAAGCTGGTAAATTCCTTCCTGCCGGAAGACAAGAAGCTGCCCGAGACCGCGACGGGGACTCAGGTATCCTCTGCAATCGCAACGCTTCCCCCTGACCAGCAAGCGGCAGTCATGTTGAAAGAACTTGATGTCGAAATAGAGGACATCAGGGGAAATGTCTCTATCGTTCAGTCTATGAATGAGGCAGACGGGCCAGGTAACAGCACCCGGCCAATGATAGCTGACCGCATGGCATGGGCAATATGTGGTGGGGTCTGGGTTTTTATCTTGGCGATTGCATGGGCAATTGTCACAAAAGACGCAGCGACAATCTCAGCGCTCAACCCTGCATGGATGCTAATGGCTCTCGTTCTTGGGGTGCCATCAACGGTCGTCTTGAGATACTTCAACGCCAGGACAGACGAGAAGAAGGCCAGATATGCCGTTATGGCAGGACAAGAGGCCCCTGCGTCTGGGTTGGCGAACATCATCAAAGCGTTTACTGGCAATTAGTTTCCACGGCACCATCCTTCCGTGGATCGTGCGCCCCGGCCTGATTCCCTCCGATCAGGCGCGGGGCGCGTTTTATGCAGGGGATAACCACCTGTTTTTACAGTTTAATGCACTGAATTTCTCGCATTTCCTGCAAGGCCTATTCCCCGAACCCCAACCCCCCAATCTTGTCCACCGCATCAAGTTTATGCTGGTCGAGCAAGTGGGTGTATCTCTGCACCATTTGCATTCCAGAATGTCCTAAAATATCAGCCAGTGTGCGAAGGTCACAGCCGGACATGAGCAGATAGCTCGCAGCGGTGTGCCTCAAGTCGTGCATTCTTACATCCTTCAGCTTTGCCTCTTTCCTGGCCTCCTCAAATGACATTCTGAACGCCTGAGATAACCCGGCATGGCTGGCGTATGTCTCGGCCTGCTTGCTTGTCAAGAACACATAGTCGTTCCCCTCCCTGCCTTTCTTTATTTTCACCAGTTCCCCGACAAGAGTTTCCGTCAACGGGACAACCCGATCTTCCCCGGTTTTGGTGTCCTCAAGCAATATTTTCCTTTTTGCAAGATCAACTTGCCGCCACTTTAATCCTGCCGCCTCGCTGGGTCTCATTCCTGTGTGAAGAAGAGAAAGGACGTAGGGCCGGAGCATCTTGTTCCTGCGCTTCCCGCACTCTTCAAGCAACGCCCTGGCTTCTTTCTGCGAGAGAAATCGGGTTCTCCCTTTTGGCGGACTTGGCCGGTCAATCCCCGTTACCGGGTTGACACATGGAATACCCCACTCCCTTTGCATGATCTTATATAGATGGGAGAGCAAGGCCAATTCTATGCGGACGGAATATGCCCCAACCTGTTTCAATCTCCGATCCCGATATTTAGAGACCAGCCGTGAGTCAATGGCGGAAATAGGCATTTCCGTTCCAAGAGCAAACGCAATATGATTTGCAGCGACAACCTCTCTGCGTTGTGTGCTGGCCTTCTTCTTGACTGTAACTTCAGCAAGATACCTCTTGACGGCATCATACAGCTTTATTTTGTCGGCCTGCCCCGGATCGGTATACCTCTTTGCCCTGATAGCGGACTCGGTTTCAGCCGCCCAAATTACGGCCTCGCCTTTTTTGTCAAAGGTTCTTGTGATCGGTGCATAACCGGCCAGCCTGATTGTGGCTGTGTATGATGTTTTTTCCTTCCCGATCCGCTTTTGGATTGTCGCCATTTTATACCCTGTTTTCTGTTGCACTTTTGTTGCAGTGAAAAACGGCTCGTTGCACATTTGTTGCAGTTTTGCCGGAAAAAAGAGAAAAAAAGGGGGCAACGGTGACAACACCAGAAGCCCCAATTTTTTCCGACCATCCCCACAATCCCCGCTACTCAAGGGGATTTCTTTAATTTTTTGTGGTGCCCAGGACGAGAATCGAACTCGTACGGGGTTGCCCCCGAGGGATTTTAAGTCCCTGTATTATTTTCTTGCAGCCCTACAGGCACAAGCGTTGCAGAAAAAAGTTCTCGTGATTTGTTGCAAATTTGTTGCAGCTCCAACTTAATTTGCAATTTTATAACCCCGCCTTTTTTTCGTTTCCAATATCCGGTCATGGTGATTTTTTGCTTTGAGGTAATCCCGGAAATTTCTGACCTCCGTCCTCATTCCCTGGCCGATTCTCCCCCGAGCCCTTATGACGGTATGTTCTCCGAACAATGACCGGCCAAGCGCCACAATGTATCTCCGGTAGCGGTTTTCGGTTTCGTCTACGGACTCAAGGATTGTCTTTTCCATCCCCTCCCCCTTCTAAAAATCTGTCAATCTATCATCCCAAGCCCAGCCTTTCGGCCATAAGGGATGTTCTGTATTTTGCGGTATTCGTATTTTTTCCGTATTAAGTCCGGGGGTATCTGTTGCCGATAGGTGCCTCGGAAATAGCTGAACAATCCTAGCCGGTTGCTTCTCTTTTTTTGCCATGTTCTTCCGGGGTAGCTACTGCCCCAAGCTTCTCTTGCAGGCTTTCAACCATCCTTGTCAGTGCGTCAACTTTCTCTGTCAGTTCACTCATTTCCCCCTCCCGATCAACTGCCGCCTCAAACGACTTTAGGTTATGCCAAAGTGCGTTTGCGTAGCCAGTCTTAGACGACAGCACTTTGGTGGTCATCATCACGCCGTCATGGACGTTGATTTCTTCTTTTGGCGCTGTTGCCCGGCCTGGAGGTGGCTTTGTCTGGTCAACATTATAGGCCGCTAAGGATTCATTGGTTGCTGCCCCAGTCCTGTTTGGGCAGCCGGGTGATTCCTCCCCTGCTGCCAGCCATCCAACGGTGATGTTGCAGGCACTGGCGATCTTGACGAGGTTCTCAATCGTCGGCTCGTACTTGCCGAGTAAATATCCGCGCATAGTGGAATCTTGAACGCCACAATCTGCCGCGAATTTTCGCCCAGATTTCGACCCCATTAACACATGAAGCCTATCTTTAAAAGTTTTTTCCATAAAAATATCACATAGTTACAATATAATTGTCAAATGCGTTAATTTTCACTTGCAATATGCGCTAATATTCGCTTACCATAGCAACATGAAACCAAATGAAATTAGAGCCGCCTTCTGGCTTGCAGAAAGAAGCATAAAATCTTTGGCCGATAAACTCATGGTTAAGCCTGCCGCTATACATCAGGTAATCAACGGCCAGAGATCGAACCCTCGCATCCGTCAGGCCATCGCCGATGAAATTGTCGGCAAGCCGGTCTCGGAAATCTGGCCGGCCCCCAAACAAGATGAGCAGGCCGCATAAAATAAATATCCCCCTGGCCCTGGACGCAATACGGGCTTTGAGGTTGGCGCTGATAATCCTATCAGGGCCGGGGGGCTTCTGTAAACAAAGAAAGTCTATTCCTAACCTTTGCATAAACTCATGCTACAGATGCGAGAACTTTAATCCAATGCGAAAAGAAGAGAAGATTTTCCAACCGTGGCAATTGTTTAAAGCTTCTATCAAGGCCCTTGGACTCGAACAAGTTGCAAAGTGCATGGGTAAGTGTTCGAGCACTGTTTATGAGTACGGGAAAGACCCGGACACGACCGGCGACAAGAGGTGTCGGAACCCGCTTGAGAGAATCCATACCCTGCTGTCTGAACTGGATGCCTTTGGCCGGGTTGATGTGTGCCGCTCGACAATCGCTTATCTCAGAACCGCATTTGAAGAAGCAGAGCCGAGCCCGGTTGTGGAAATCAAAAGCACTATGAGCGAAGAGGTGCTTGCAGATTCTCAGTCCATTGCAGCCCTTCAAGCGGCCATTGAGCGAGGCGAGAGCATAGACGTTGTTTCCGACCTCACCAAAGAAGCCAAGGAAGAGATTGCCCGGACCTTGGCAAAGTACATCAAGGAGCAAGGGGCATGATTCCCGAAGACCTTATCTCTCTGCGTGAAGCCGCCAAGATTTTTGGCGTGGGCATCGCCGTTCTTCACAAGGCAAAACATGAAGGGTTGTTCAGGGTGTGGCCCCGAGACTTGGGAAAGCACTATGCAAGCAAAGCGGACCTTCAAGCATGGTGGGATATTCACCGGGCCGTAAAGCCTCTGCATATTCCCAATGAAAAGAAGTGTCGTGGGTTCGAGGTGTTGGAAGAGGCCAAATACAACCCAAAAGCCCCACGGCAAAAATTCACGTTGCCAAAATGAATGGTAGAGGCAGGCCGAGAATAGACCGGCAAGAGATAGCTGAAGCGCTTGGCTTCTCATGTTGGTAATCAATGCTTCCGCTTCTGTATCGGGGTTGCTCACTGTTGGCAATATCAGACCTGACGGGAATGGCAATAGGGTCGCTCACAACGGACCTGCAAAAACTTGGGGTGAAACTCCGGCCAAGGGGCGGAAGTAACTACCGGGGAAAGGAATACCACAAAAAGGCTGATGCCATTTTGTCAAGGAGGTTGGCAGCATGATTTGCATAAAAACAGGAAGACCGACACAACCGGCAATCTGTGCGAAGTGCAAGAGGAAATGCGAGAAAACTGGTCGCATCAAGTCTCTGGATGATCAGATATGGGAGGAACTGAATTGAATATGTTCACCGATGATGCAATCAAATTTCGCAAGAGGGAAAGCGTCAAAAACATGCTGGCCGGTCTGTTTATTTTCATGATGTTCCTTGCGGGGGCCTGCCTGTTCCTTGATGAAATTTACCAGCAGGCGGCAAGTCAGCAAGCAAGCATTTCTCTTCTGGATCGTGGGTGATGGTATGGGCGCTGAAATAAAACTGAAATGTGATTTGTGCCCCAAAGAAGAAACCTTCATGTGGGGAGAAAAGCCGGACAAATACGGGTGGGAAGCAAACCGGAATTACTGTCTTTGCCCGGACTGCAACCATCCTCAGTTTGACGATCACGCACAAGGGCAAGAGGAAAAGGCGGCACATATTGAAGCTGTTCAGCGGTTAATGGCGGCATAAACAACAAACAAGGAGAGAAAAATGAAACTGATTAGCCTGTATGAAAAATGGAAGAAACTGTCAATCAAGTGTGAATTATCTGGGAAATTGGCGATTGAGGCCGTGGAGAGCGACGGCTATGCCCTCCGGTATGTCAAGGATCAGACCGAGCAGGTGTGTCTCAAGGCCGTGGAGAGAAACGGCGATGCCCTCCAGTATGTCAAGGATCAGACCGAGCAGGTGTGTCTCAAGGCCGTGGAGAGAAACGGCGATGCCCTCCGGTATGTCAAGGATCAGACCGAGCAGGTGTGTCTCAAGGCCGTGGAGAGCGACGGCGATGCCCTCCGGTATGTCAAGGATCAGACCGAGCAGGTGTGTCTCAAGGCCGTGGAGAGCGACGGCTATGCCCTCCGGTATGTCAAGGATCAGACCGAGCAGGTGTGTCTCAAGGCCGTGGAGAGAAACGGCGATGCCCTCCGGTATGTCAAGGAGGATATGTTTGTCGAGGATTCCAAGGATAGCGAATCGGCGGAATAAGTCGTATGCACGGGTCACAAGGGAGGAACACAATGCCGGGGCCAATCACCGTGTTTTCAGGAAGCCGAAAGATGAAACAAGTCCGGCTTGACCAAATAAGGGTCAGCCGCGCCGAGTCTCTTTATGGAAGTGGGAAGCGGGTCTGTGTTGACATGTTCGGAGGTCGTATAGGCGAGAATCCGCAGGTTGGAATAACCGGAAGCAAGGAAAGCGTGGTTTCGTTTTTGCGTGGATTGGCCACGTACATTGAGAGCAAAGAATAGGAGGCAGGACTATGGCAGAACAAACGAAGTATGTATCGCTCGAAAACCTGGGGCATGGGGCCGCAGCGGAAATGTTTCAAACCGAGCTTGCACGGGTTATCGCCAACATCAGCGACCCGAACACCAAGCCGGAAGCAACGCGTGGCGTCACGCTCTCGCTGAAAATCAAGCCCAACAAAGATCGTACTTTCTGCGCGGTTTCAATCGGATGTGTCGGGAAGTTGGCCGAAATTCAGCCGTTCGAGACCCAGATGTATGTCGGCATGGACAAGGGAAGGGGCGTGGCCAGCGAGTACAACCCGGCGCAGTCACACATTACCGTCGAGAACGAGGAAGGCGACAAGGTGGATGTTGTTACCGGCCAGATCGTGAGTATCGGCGGGGCAAGGGGTTAATCCCAGCCCGAACCCTTAAACAGCAAAGGAAAGAACAATGACGATTGATAAGAGTTTCGTTGAAAAAATCGAGGACATGGCCAAGCCCGAGATGATGGAGATTGGCGACCGTAAAAATTTACATCCAAAAAGGTTCACCCCGTACTGGAGCCGGAGGCAAAAAGCCTTGGGGTTCACACCCTTACCGGACTGGTGGCGTTTCTTGGGGAGAAGACAGACGCCTTTCCCATTATCCATGTTCAGGATTTCGACCGAGTGGCGGTTATTTCTGACCTCTACGGGAAAGAGCGCCAGCGGGAAACCTTGCTTGTTTCAGAGGCATATGAGCTGGGCCACCGTTTTGACAACTACATCCCGGTTGAGGACTTCATTGTCTATCTGCAATCCATGTTTGTGCAGGACGAAACCACTGCCAACATTATGAAAATTGTTGGCAATCTCTCTCAGGGGGTCGAGGCGCAGTTTGTAGACGACGGCGTGACCCAGCGAGTTACCGCCATGACGGGGGTAACGAGAAAAGAGGTGGTTTCAGTGCCAAACCCGGTTGAGCTGCGGCCCTTCCGAACCTTTGCCGACATCGAGCAGCCTTCCAGCAATTTTGTCCTGCGGATCAAGGCGAACAATGACCGTGGCCCGACCTGCGCTTTGTTCGAGGCTGACGGTGGAGCGTGGAAGAATACGGCCATAGCCACGATCAAGACATGGCTGGCAAAGAACGCGCCGGAAGGAATCAAGATCATCGCATAACAAGCATAAAAAAAGCCCTCCCGGAGGCAACCGGGAGGGCCAAGTGCAAATAGGTAGGCAGACCAAACAACATTTAGGAGGATTTTAAGATGCCATCCGCAGAAAGTCAAGAAAAGATAGTCCCCGTAAACTTTGGGGGCCGCAGGTATCAGGTGACGGTTGATGTTTTCCCGAAAGGGTTCATCGTCAAAAGGACCGTGCTGGATGGGTACGACTCGCCGCTGACCGGCGTTCTGTCGAGCATGTGCCGGGACCAGATCAAACTGGCATTGGCCCTTGAAAATAATGGGGGGCTGGCCGCATGAAAAAGCAAATGAGCTTTGAAAAGGCATGGGCAGAGGTTGCTGCAATGGCTGCCGGTAAATATTTCACGCTGGAGTTTGAGGCGCAGAACACAAATTGGGACGGGATTTTGACGAAATGCACCATCTTCTTTTTTCGAGAGGGCGGCAAGAGCTTCCGCGTCTCGTCCTCAACGTGGGACGGGGCAATTGAAGCGTTCCGCGGCAAGCTGTTCCCTGTGGCCAATATTGCGGATATTTACACCCTTCTTCCGCACTTGGTTCCTTGTGAGGTGGCAGCATGAGCAAGGAATTATCAACGCAAGAATCATTCTCTGGAAGCGGAAAACAACTGGCAGTTGTAGAAACCGCATCCTCCGCCATCGCCGCGCAATCCAAGGCAATGGTTGAATCCCGCTACATCATGGCGATGCGCAACCCGCGCAACTGGGATCAGGTTCGTTTGGATTTGGTCAAGGAATGCAGTCGGCCTTCTTTCGCCAACAACCCGAGTGCCTATTACCGCAAACCGATTGGCAAGGGCGTGGAGGGCTTGGGTATCCGCTTTGCCGAGGTGGCGTTGCGGTGCATGCGTAACGTGCTGATCGAAACCACTATGATCTTTGAGGACGAGGCCAAGGAGGTTCATCGCGTATCTGTCACTGACCTGGAGGCGAACATTACCTATCCTCTGGACGTTCGGGTCTCCAAGACGGTGGAGCGCAGCAAGCCATCCGATGACGGCTCTTACATCAGCATGAGATTGAACAGCTCCGGCAAGCCGGTCTACACCATCCCCGGAACCGACGATGATCTGCTTAACAAGCGCGGGGCGTTGATCTCCAAGGCTATCAGAAACCTTGGCCTGCGGATCATCCCCGGCGACCTCCAGGACGAATGCGAGGGGATCATCAAGCGCATCCGTTTGGATAAGGCGGCGCAAGACCCAGGCGCGGAAAGGAAGAGCATCGTTGATGCATTTGGGAAAATCGGCGTAAGCGCAAACGACCTGACCGCATATCTTGGGCATCCGATTGGCGGATGTTCCCCCTCTGAGATTGTTGACCTGAGAGCTATCTATGGGGCCATCAAGGACGGAGAAGCAACATGGAAGTCCGTAATGGACAACAAGGCCGAGCAGGGCGGCGGAGACAATACGGGGAAAAAACAACTTGATACCTGCACCGCCGAAGAATTTGCCGAGCTGTCGAAGGAATGGGAGCCTCTTGTCAGAAGCGGCAAGAAGAAAGCAAAGGTAATCATCGCCACGGCGAAAACCGCAATGATCCTGACCGACGAGCAGCAAATGCAGATTGAGTCATGGCAGGAGGAGGGAGCATGAAACAGCATGAGGATATGGCGCAAGGCAGCCAGGAATGGCATGAACACCGCCGCACTCACTTCAACGCATCTGACGCGCCCGCAATGCTGGGGCTGTCAAAATACAAGTCAAGGACGCAGCTAATCCATGAGATTGCGACCGGGATTACCAAAGATGTTGACCCGGCAACTCAGCGCCTTTTCGACCGTGGCCACCGCTTTGAAGCATTAGCCCGGCCTCTTGCCGAGGAGATTGTCGGGAAGAAGCTTTACCCGGTTGTTGGCTCAGAAGGGAATTTTTCTGCATCATTTGACGGACTGACGATGTGCGAGACGATCAATTTTGAGCATAAAACACTCAACGCGGAACTGCGCCTGATATTCGCGGCAGGGGAGCCATTGCCGGAGATGTATGCCTCGCAGATCGAGCAGCAGCACATGGTTTCTGGTGCCGAAAAGACCTTGTTCATGGCGAGTGAGTGGGACGACTACGGGAATTTGATCGAAGAGCATCATTGTTGGTGTGAACCCGACCTGGCCATGCGTGAACGCATCCTGGCCGGCTGGGCACAGTTTGAAAAAGACCTGGCTGAATACGTCCCGGCAGAGGTGGTTGTTTCTCCGGTAGCGGAAACCACCGAGTCGCTTCCGGCCCTGTCAATTCAAACCTCCGGCGCTATCTCCATTCAGTCAAATCTCTCCATCTTTGGGGAGAAGCTGGGTGAATTTGTCCAGCGGATAAACCTCAAGCCGGAAACGGATCAGGACTTTGCAAACGCCGAGGCAGCCGTAAAGGTGCTTGCGAACGCACAGACGGCCCTGGAGACAGCGGAGGCCCAAGCCATGGCCCAAGCCTCTGACGTAGACGAGATGCGCCGCACGGTGGCCGCCTACGCGAAGACGGCGAGAGATACCCGTCTCATGCTGGAGAAGGTAATCAAGGCCGAGAAGGAGAACCGCAAGACCGCCATCGTCACGGCGGCACGGTCTGCCTTTGTGGACCACCTCAAATCTCTGGAGGCGGAGATAAAGCCGATCACCCTCAATATCCAGGCCCCCGACTTTGGCGGGGCGATCAAGGGCCTCAAGACCATATCCAGCATTCAGGATCGAATCGACACAGCATTGGCAACCGGCAAGATATTGGCCGATGCGCAGGCCATCGATGTTCGCAACAAGCTGGCCTGGCTCAAGGAAAACGCGGCAGGATACTCATTCCTGTTTGCTGATCTCCAGCAGATCATCCTCGCCAACGGACTTGAGGCGTTCAAAGCCATTGCCACGCAGCGTATTGATGCGCACAAGCAGGCGGAGGAACTGCGGCTGGAGAAGGAGCGCGAGAATATCCGGGCGGAGGAAGAAGCCAAGGCGGCGGAGAAGGTAGCGGCACCGCCCGCCCCCCAAGAAACCCAGCCCGCACCTGTGGAAAATGTCGGCCCGGTGGCCCCGCCCGTTCCGTCTGCACCGCAGGCGGCAACATCGCCAGAACAACGCCGGGCCGTGATAAATCTCGGGGAGATCAACCGCAGGCTCGGGTTTAACGTCTCGGCTGATTTCCTTGAATCACTCGGCTTCGCGGCACGGATCGAGAAGAACGCCAAGCTGTATTCTGCCTGCGATTTCCCGGCGATCTGCAATGGAATATCTCGGCATGTTTTGGCGGTGGCCGCAGCATGAGGCAAACCCTCACCATAAAAACCCCGGAGATAGCGGTCAGGGCGCAGGCCATTATCGGCAACCTGCCGCTTGACCCGGTGCATGAAATCATCATCCGGGAAGCGAAGAAGGACATCAGCGCAGAGCAGCGCGGACTGTACTTCAAGTGGATGGGAATCATCGGGGAAGAGCTCGGCCAGACCAAAGACGAGATGCACTATCAGAGCAAGGATAGGCACCTTGTCCCTATCTTCATCAGGGATGACATCGAGTACGCGGAAATGTGGTCCGCGATGATAGCTGTCCGGGATGCGGGGATGGCGAAAGAGGCCGACATGCTCATGCGTGGCATCATCAAAGAGACATCAATAACCAGGGCCAGCGTGAAGCAGATGGCCGAATATATGACCGAAATTGAGCGGGAGGCGGCTGGCCTAAGTATTCGGCTGCCGCATCCAGACGACAGGGGGAGATAATGGCCGAAAATACCGGAATTTTATGGACCGACAACACATGGAACCCGTGGCAGGGTTGCCACAAGGTTTCCCCTGGCTGCATGAATTGCTACATGTACCGCGATAAAAACAGGTACGGGCAAGACCCGGCAACGGTGATCCGTTCCAAGCCCGCGACCTTCAACCTGCCGCTGAAATGGAAAGAGCCCGCGAAGGTATTTATCTGCTCATGGTCCGATTTCTTCATTGAGGAAGCCGACCCGGACGCACGGATCATGCAGACAGGATGGGCCTTGTCTCTCAAGGAACAATGTGCATCCGCGGGCACCCCGTTCTTTATGAAGCAAATGAGCGCAGGCGCACCGATACCGAAAGAGTTGCAGGGGCAGGAGTTTCCACGGTGAAACCATACCGAAACAAGAAACTCACCGCCGCAGCCAAGGGCCAGCAATGCACGTTGCAGATCCCCGGTGTGTGCCAGGGCGGGACAGAAACCACAGTGCCGTGTCACTCGCCGCTTGGGGAGGACCGCAACGGGACAAAGGCCCCTGATTTTGCTGTAATGGACGGGTGTATGGCCTGCCATTCGAGGATAGACCGGCGCGAGAAGATGCCGGACGGTGATTACATCAACGACGATGACCAGCGGTTTTACGCGCATCGCGGGATCATGCGGACGCTGGCAAATAGGTTTGAAAGGGGGATTATTAAGATATGACGTCCGTGCTTGAAAGAACCAAGGAGGCTATCAGGTGTTGGCATGATGCTTGGGACGGCATGATTTGTGTCTCATACAGTGGGGGAATGGATTCAGAAGTTCTTGGACATATAACTCGCTCCATGTACCCAGAGGTTCCATTTGTATTTGCTAACACTGGACTTGAATATCCAGAGCTTGTTGCTCACGTTAAGAAGCATCAAAACGTGATTATTGTCCGCCCAAAAAAATCTTTCAAGTGGGTTCTTGAAAACAAGGGTGTCCCTGTTGTGAGTAAAAAAGTTGCAAGGTTTGTGCGCGACCTACGAAAACCGCTTACCGCTTACAACAAAAACCAAACGAAATTGAGATTGATGGGAATAACAAGGGATGGGAATTATGTACCTTCAATGAAGCTACCGTCAAAATGGATGAGACTCATAAATGCCCCATTTTTAATCAGCGAAGAGTGCTGCGATATAACCAAAAAAGAACCACTGAAGAGGTATCAGAAAGAGACAGGAAGAATGCCCATGATAGGGGTTATGGCCGAAGAGGGCGGCCAAAGGGCAGTACAAATTAACAGGGCCGGTCTACACGGATGCAACCTGTACGATTCAAAAGCGCCAATTTCTAAGCCGCTTTCATTTTGGACTCATCAAGAAATACTTAGATATATCGTTGATAACAAAATTTCTTATGCTCCCGTGTATGGGCAAATTTTAACGGGAAGTGGTGGAGAGCTTTACACAACAGGCGAGAGGCGAACCGGGTGCATGTTTTGTTGTTTTGGTGTCCACCTAGAACCAGAGCCAAACAGGTTCCAAAGAATGGAAGAAACACACCCAAAACAATATAAATTTTGCATGGAGTCACTTGGTTTGCGCGAGGTAATTGAATATCTAGGAGTTCCGAGCAGAAAACGACAGTTTTGTTTGCCGGGGTTTACACAAAACAAAGAATTGGTGACAGGATGCTGACCACCACGCAACGCATAACAATGGCCGTTCTGGTCCTTTTGCTGGCCGCTAATCTGGTGGCCGTGTATTTCGGGTTTTATCAATGAGAGATTACACCAGGGAAATAACCTGGAAGCTCCCGCGTGCCAGCGCGGATATTGAAGAAACCGACAACCCCGGCCAGCGGCGGCATCGCCCGAAGGATTACGGCTCCGTTTAGCTGCGCCCGGCTGGCACCGGAAGCGCGGCTGCCCTTACCAAGGGCCAATTTAAAGACTAGGCCATTGCGGCCACATTGTGAAGTATCAGCCCGGCTCTGCGAAAGCATCCGGGCTTTGCCAGTAGAAATGTCATTTGATTCTTCAAAAGTAATTTAACTCAAAGAGGCCCGCCATGAAACACGCCGGAGAAAGTCCGGCCTTAAAAAAACTCCTCGCGCCTATCATATTATCTTGTGCAATATGTGGTTTGCGCTTGCTTTGCAACTGCAACATGTCTATAAATTAAATATTATCCGAGACGAACCAGCCTTGACAACTGGTGATCGGATAAGAACCCAAACAGGCGAAATAATGCAAACTACCGAAAATAAAGAGCCCTTGAAAATCGGATGTCACATGAGGTCTGGGTATTCATTCCCTCGCCGCCTTATGCCGCTTTTCAAGGGCTCTTTGCGTTCTGTGGGTGCCAGATAATGGCTAGGATTAGAACGGTAAAACCAGAACTGTTCCGGCATGAAAAATTGCAAGATTTGGAGCAAGAAAACCCCGGAAAACATGTAATGCTTATTTTTATCGGTCTCCTCACTCAGTGCGATAAAAATGGGGTGTTCCAGTGGAAACCTCGACAGCTCAAACTTGATATCCTTCCTTTTCTTGATTTCGACATGGGAAATTCTCTGGCGCTTCTCTGGGAAAAACGGCTTGTCCTGAAAATGGTCCACGAGGGGAAAGAGTATGGCTTTATTCCAACCTTCAAGGACCACCAGAGAATTTCCGGGAAAGAGGCTCAAGAAAAATCGAAATACCCGCAACCTTCCGAAATGACAGAGGAATTTACAGAGGGAAGCAACGGGGAAGCAACGGGGAAGCAACAGGGAGCCCAGGAAAGGGAAAGGGAAAGGGAAAGGGAAAGGGAAAGGGAAGGAGAAAAGAATTGCGCCGAGCCGGAAGAATCCGGCACACCGCCAGCGGTACTTGTTCCCGATATTGTCGAGACAGTAATTATTTCCATCCCCCTGATTAAAAAAGACGGTTTTTTTGATGTCACTCAAGCTGACATAGACCAATGGCAAGATACCTTCCCTGCTGTTGACGTTTTCCAGTGTCTCAAAGAAATAAGACAATGGAATACCGACCAGCCGACAAAAAGAAAAACAGCGACAGGGATCAGAGCCCATATTTCAAAGTGGCTTGCAAGGGAGCAGAACAAAGGTGGACGATCTTCACCAAGAGCCGCCCCACCACCACAGATAAGACCAACAACAGTGAGTCAAGCCCGAGTGATGGAAGATGATGCGATGGCCAGGAGCCTTCTGGAGAAAAAATATGGCACCTTTAACAAGGGAAATAGTGTGGGATCAAATTCAACGTCTGCACATCCGGTCCAAATTCAAGAAGCACAGCGGGGCCGAGCTGGCGGTGCTGACTGACGAGTACCATGAAGACTTTGACGACATTGGTTGGTCCGCAGAAAACTTTCTCGCGGCGGTAAGGATGGCAAGAAAAAGGATTGAAGGAATCCCCTCGGTAAAGGAGTTAATTGCGTGCCACGAGGAGATATGCAGAAACCCACCCAAAAAGACGGTTGCCGGGTTTCTCGAAGAAGAGGCATGGGTTGACACACCAGAAGCAAACGCGGCCAGAATATTAGCCAAGAAGATTGTTTCTGTGATGATGGCTAGAGAAATAAGCGAACCAGAGGCAAGAAAAATAGTTTTGGCAGAGGAAAAACAAGGGCCGCAACTTCTGGTTGTAGGCCAGTAAAAAAGGAGACAGATAATGGCAGACACAAAAGGGGCAGTTTCGTTGAAAGTCCTTGCCGAGCGCAAGGTTGATGGGGTGCAGAAAACAACGCAGTTTTCGGTTGACCCGAGATTGGTAGAGGTTGAAGAGGGTTTCAATGCCCGCCCTATTGACCGGGAGCACGTAGAGGCCATGAAGGCATCTATCAGGGCTGGGGCGGTTATGCCGCCGTGGTTTGTCAGGGTGAATAATGGGCGGATTATTGTGGTTGATGGACACCATCGGCGCATATCTGTCCTTGAGCTTATCGAAGAGGGGGAAGAAATAAAGCGGGTTGACTGCATACAGTTCCGTGGAAGCGACGCTGACCGGATTACGCTTATGCTGACCAGCTCACAAGGGAAGCCGCTCACCCCACTTCAAATGGGACTCCAGTACCGTAAGCTCGCCGCCTTCGGCTGGAACGAGGGCGAGATTGGCGCAAAAGTAGGCAAGACCCGCCAGCATGTTCACGACATGGTACTCCTGGCCGAATCAAACAGCGACGTGCAGGGCATGGTGGCACGGGGAGAGGTTGCGGCGCACATTGCCGTGGCGGCGCTGAGAAAACACGGTAGCGAGGCCGGGAAAGTGCTTGCTGGGCATCTTGATACTGCCAAGGCGGCGGGGAAAAAGAAGGTCACGAATAAGACGATCCGGCAGCCAGCCAAAGACCAGGGTGGATATGTCGCGGTGCTGGAGCGGATTTCTCGTGTCGCCCACGGCGAGGACCAGGTGGCCAATGATGATACCGAGGGCATGGCTTGGATTGCGAATTTCGTTGACGAACACCTGGAGAAGTTGCGAGGCGGTGGGGCAAGATGCGAATAAGAGACCCGCAAAGATGGCAGCAAAACGGAGTCAACAAGGCCCGCCGCGCCCGTAAATCTGGCCGCTTGCTCGATTTCTGCTACAGGGCGGCAGGTGGCGCTGGTAATGCGATATTCGACACCTCGGCGCAGATCGCAACCGTGCGCAAGGCGGTGGAACTGCTGCGGTGGCACAATGCGAACCCTGCGCAGATTTTTTGCTATGTTCTGGTGCGGGATGTGGCGGACGCCCTGGAGAGAGTCAGGTTTTTGAAGGGTATGTATGTGGTGCCATTTGCGCAGCCGTATCGGGGGCCGGACGGGGCAGAGCCTACGGGAGAGCAAAAGGCTTTTGCCAGGTGGTGCAACCAGAAGGCGGTTTATAAAACTTGTACCTGGGAAGAGTACAAAGGACGGATTGCCGCATAGGCTTTCCAACGTTAAAGCTGTGCTGACCGCCGATTTTGCGGTTCAGCACAAGCGCCTTGTTGGCGCGCAGGAGGAACAACCTTGAAACATTATCTTTCTTTCGGCGGCGGTGTGAACTCTGTCGCCCTGTACCTCCTAATGCTGGACAGGGGCATTGATTTCGAGGCCGTCTATGTTGACCATGGGGCGGACTGGCCTGAAACGCTGGAGTATGTAGCAATGTTTGCGGATAGGTACCCATTGACGATATTAAAGCCCAACGTGCAAGGATCTTCATCCCTGCTAGACCATTGCCGCAAAACCTCTATGATCCCGAGCCGGATGAAGAGATGGTGTACTGACAAATTCAAAATCCGGGTTATGGCCGCATACTACGAAAAACCGTGTTTTGTCCACCTGGGAATTGATGCCGGGGAACAACACCGGGCGAGGCTATCAGGGGTGGGCTGCCAGGAAAACCGCTACATCCTGGTCGAAGAAGGAATAGACCGGGCCGGGTGTGAGCAGATTATCAAAGACCATGGCTTGCCTGTGCCGATGAAAAGCGGCTGTTGGTTCTGCCCTTTCCAGAAAAAGAGTGAATGGCAACGGTTGCGCCGAGTACACCCAGACTTGTTTTGCGAGGCGCAGAAGCTGGAAGAGGCGCAGAACAATAACAGAAAAGCTCGTGGGTTGGCCCCCATCTTTCTTTCTTCGCGGCCACTACATGAGCACATAAACGAAGCGCAAGCAGCCTTGCCAGGCATGGAATCAATGGAGTATCCACCTTGCCAGTGCGGTCTTTGATGGTGCGCGCCAACGCCAAGGGTGAGGTGCGCCGCAAATGAACATGCAGGAAATAGAACAGTGCTTCTCGGCGTCACCTCGAACCGCTTGTTACACGGTACTTGATTTGTTTAGCGGGATCGGCGGTTTTTCTCTTGGCTTGACCAGGGCAGGATTCCGCACCGTTGCATTCTGTGAGATTGAGGAATACCCAAGGGCGATCTTGCGTAAGCACTGGCCAGACGTGCCAATTTTTGAAGATGTGAGGGAACTCCATGCAACAGACCTGCCCGAGCCAGTTGGACTTATTTGCGGAGGATACCCTTGCCAGCCGTTCAGTGTCGCCGGGAAGCGAGGAGGCGCGACAGATGACCGCCACCTCTGGCCGGAGATTGTACGAATTATACGCGAGCTGGATGCCACCACCGGAAAGCCCCCTTGGTGCATTTTCGAGAATGTTGCTGGCCACGTCAGTATGGGGCTCGACCAGGTGCTTTTTGACCTGGAAGTTGAAGGCTACTCCGCATGGCCGTTTATTGTTCCGGCTTGCGCCGTCAACGCCCCGCACCGGAGAGACAGAGTGTGGATTGTTGCCCACCATGCGGGCCGGATTGACCGGCAACATTACCCAGAAGAGGTGCAACGACAAGAACCGCAACCTGGAAAAGGCATTGGCATTGATGATGTTTCCAACTCCCCACGCAAGTTGCTCAACCGGGGCCGGGACATCTGGCCGGCAGGGAGGGATGAACTTGCAAACAGCAGTTGCATTTCTTCCGACACCAGCAGCCAGGGACTGGAAAAGCGGGAAAAGCAACCAGCACGGCAAGAACTCAAGGCCGTTGAACGAGGTGATTCTTTTGCCAACCCCGAAAGCCAACAAGCCGGAGGGGTATTCAGGCCATGGTTTTCGCCCTACCCTGAATCAGGTGGTGACTGGAGAGGACAAGCCGGTGAGTGGATCACTTTGCCCGGAGTTCGTGCGCGAGATGATGGGCTACCCAACCGGGTGGCTCGACTGAAGGCTTTGGGTAATGCGGTTGTGCCGCAGATCCCGGAATTGATAGGGCGGATGATTTTGTCCGTGTAAAAATTGCTATCCTGTTTCCCTATCAGGACTTAGCTCGTTGTGGGACTTTTCTGAGGTATACAGACCCACAAGAGACAAGCCAGACAGATGCAAGCCACGATCTGTCAACCAAAGGAAAAGGCGGAAAAAGCAACGCCGGAGGAAGTCGAAATGAGCGCAAGCGAGGGAGAAATTGAAGTAATTAGGGCGAACAGAGAAATAAAAAAACCGCTGAAGGCCGGAGGTGAGAATTTAGAAGATTGCCTCTTAATGCTGGCCCAATATGGCCGCCCACGTTTATCCAAACAGGACAGCGGGTGGTATTGCACCATAAAAATGTTTGTTGTCGGCAAAGGAGTCGAGTTTGAGATTTCTTCCGAGTTCAAACATCACACACCACTTGAAGCAGTCAACACCGTAATTTTAAGGCTGGTAAAAGTGCTGGAGGATTTGAAAAGTGCCTGAACCGAAACCATGCAGCCACCCAGGATGCCAGCACCATGTAACTCACCCTTGCGAGGGGTGCGGAAAGCAATGGGGGGGAGGGGCCGTACCGCAACAACTTGAACTGTGTCCGTTTTGTGGTGTTGATATGTCAAGAGAACAGCGTTTTGGTCGAGGTGGTGCGCTTGAGTGGATGGCCTACCATCCAGGGGGGAGAAACTGTATCCTCGGCGGGATGAATTTCGACATAAAAAAGTGGAACACCAGACCAGACAGCAAGCCTTCGTTTTCTCATCAAGACATGGAACATTGGGCAGAAGAATATGAGTGTGCCATGAAATATCTTGATGACGTTGGCTGCCATCGGAACAATGGAGAGAAAGAATATTCGTTAGTTGGCAGGCTGAAAAAACTGACAGTGCCAGACGTCGGGCCTGATAAGGTTGCGGAGAAGGCCGGTGAAGTGTAAGCGCTGCGGGTCACATAAACAGAAGGTGATCGACTCAAGGGCCTATGACGGGCACAAGCGCAGGATTCGCAAGTGTGAAGTGTGCGGCGAGGTATGGGCCACCGTCGAAGTGCCGGAGTCAGAATACGGCGGCACGGGCGAGGTGCAAAAATATGTCGCTGTTTTGGTCGGCTCTCTCAACGGAAATGCTTAAAATTACTACATAGCCTTATATAGATATTACATCATAGCCTACACTGGAAAGCCCGCCTACACTGCCAATAGTGCATAAGGGTTTTTTACTGAAAACCAGTGGAGGCGGAAAAAATGTCTGATGATTCCCCTGATTCCCCGATTTTCAAGTCCACCTATCAGGCCGTGCAAGTCGCTTACCTGATGGCCGCAGCTCCCCCCACCGTGAAATCAATGCTTCGCACCTGTCAAGAAATGTATGCCGAAGGTCAGATTGAGAAAAGCGTCAATACCAGCGGCATAAACTTCGGGGATTCTGATTCCCTGGAGCAGCGGGCCGAGTGCGCGAATATTCGGAAGATCGTGGAGCGTACCCTTTCAGGGGCCGAGCTTGATGTGGTGCTTGCCCGGTTTGCTGTTGATTACGAGCAGACAAAGGCGGTCGTGAGAATGCAGGGGCACATAAAGGCATCAATCACAGGGGTTGCGAATAAGGCGGCAGACGATATTGTCATGCGGATATTTTGCGCTCCGAGGCACCGGGACAGATTGTCATTGCACAACATAGCCCGGAGTCATGGTGTATCGTACCGCACAGCAAAGACAGCCTTCAGGTCGGCAAAAGACATTGTGTTTTCAATGGAGCAGCAAGCCCTTTCCAGGCTCTCCCCTATTTTCATTCAAGGTGGCATAGCGGAGAGCTGAAAGAATCATTTTGTTGCAGAAAAAGTGCTTGCGCTTTTTGCCCCTATCAAGTACTTTTTTATTATACTCGCAGAGTATCACGAATAAGGACTTCAGAAGTTTTGTTGCAATCGGTCAGTCTCGAAAGGGGCTGGCCTTTTTTTGTGGGAAAACATGAAAGAGAACCCGGCAGACAAGATACCGCTGATAGTGGCTGACTGGCGCACTGGTGACTTTGTACAGCGAGCCCTTGCAGACAAGTACCATGTGAGCATTGGTTTTATCAACAAGCACACCAAGGGAATACCGAAAGACACCGCCCATATTGTGAACAAGCTTGTTGAGGCAAAACAAGAACTTAGCGAGCTTGATGAAATTTCCGTGAACAGCGTGAACGAGGTTGTTCACGAGCGGACAAAGCATATTCAGTTCTTCACCAACGCCGCTGTGAAAAACGTGAAGGCGGCGGTCGGAAAAATCAGCAAGACAACCAGCCAGGCAGAACACCGCATGTTGGCTGACACCATCCTCAAGGGAAAAGAAACGGTACTCGGCAAACAGCCTGACACCGCGATCCAGATCAACAACAACATAGGCGACAAGAAACTTCAGGAAATGACCGATGACGAGCTACTCAGCATCGCAGCAGGCGGCGGCTCGTGAGATTCTTATTCGGCGCAGGGCACGGGCAAGCATCCTCGACTATGTGAATGCAATTGATGTCCCCGGCCGCCCGGTTGGCGATGATCCTGATTCTGACTTCTTTTTGCCCATAGAAACAACCGTAGCTGAACACCACCGGCTTTTGCTTTCAAAGCTTGACGAGGTGAGCAACACCCCGCATGGGCGCATGATGGTTTTCATGCCTCCGGGTTCCGCAAAGAGCACATACACTTCGGTGGTCTTCCCGACAAAGTATCTCGGCAAACAAGGCGGAAGGAAGATAATTCTTGCCAGTTACGGCGATGATCTTGCCCGGAAGATGGGGCGGCGCGCGCGGTCGATAATAAAGCAGCCCCGGTACAAGGGAATATTCCGCGCATCGCTTACAAGCGATTCTCAGGCGGCTCAAGAGTTTGCCTTGACGAATGGCAGTGAGTACATGGCCTGCGGTATCCTCGGGGGTGTGACGGGCAACCGGGCAAACGGGATTATTATTGACGACCCGATAAAGGGACGCGAGCAAGCAAATTCCGTAACGATCCGCAATAAAACGTGGGACGCATACGAAGACGACCTGAAAACTCGGCTGGTCCCTGGTGGATGGATTGTCATAATCCAAACCAGATGGCATGAAGACGACCTGTCCGGGCGCATTCTCCCCGAGGACTGGAATGGAGAAAGCGGAAAAATCCTCTGCCGGGATGGAAACGAATGGGAGGTTGTTTGTCTTCAGGCCAAGTGTGAGGTTGAGAATGACCCGCTTGGGAGGAAGCAAGGGGAATATCTCTGGCCGGAATGGTTTGACCGGAAGCACTGGTCACAATTCGAGCAGAACCCCAGGACGTGGGCGGCTCTCTATCAGCAGCGCCCTGTCCCTCTTGATGGCGACTTGTTCAGGCCCGATCAAATCAAGATCGTTGACGCCATCCCCGCAGGCCCCATACAGTGGGTGAGGGCGTGGGACTTGGCAAGCACCACAGACGGAGATTGGACGGCAGGCCCGAAGCTGGGCAAGCTGCAAGATGGCCGTTTTATCATTGCCGACATGGTGCGTGTAAGGGTCGGGCCGGACGAAAGGGACGCGGCGATTAAGAACACCGCCGCTCTTGATGGCCGACAGGTGAAAATCAGCATCCCGCAAGACCCAGGACAAGCCGGGAAAACACAGGTGCTTTACCTCACCCGGTCCCTGGCCGGTTATCGCGTGACCAGCTCCCCGGAGTCTGGCGATAAGGTGACGCGCGCCGAGCCGTTTGCTGCCCAAGTCAACATTGGAAACGTGATGATGTTGCGCGGGGAGTGGAATCAAGGTTTGGCCAGCGAGCTTCGCATGTTCCCAAATGGCACCCATGATGATCAGGTAGACGGTTTAAGCCGGGGTTTTGGTGAACTGATAGGCAAAGCGACATTGCAGATCAGCGATTCAGTGCTTGCCTCAATGTGAAAAAGCAGCAGTTCGACAAAAAAACAGAACTCAGCTATATCAACGAAAAATGACAGTCTGCCAGATGGTGGACACCGGGAAAACGGTTAGGGTTTCTATGAGCAAGAAAAAGACAGCACAGAAACCCGCCGAGAAAAAGGGAATATCGGTCAGCCATAGCGCCCTGGCCCTGTTCCTGGCCCCAGAGGTGAAGGCGGTTAAGTATAAGATACAAAAGCCAGAGCTTCACCCCGCCGTTATACCCGCAACTGCGAGGAGGAAGGGGTCAAAATTCATGGCGCTTGATGCCGCCGTGTCTTCTGTATATGACTATGCCGGATCGGTTTATGATGGCATGGGGTTCCCCGGCTATCCGTACTTGGCAATGTTGGCCCAGCGTAGCGAGTACCGGAGCCCGAGCGAGACTACCGCAAACGAAATGACCCGCAAATGGATCAAGATAAAATCCATGGGCGATGGGGATTTGTCGGAAAAGATTGCCAAGATCGAAGCGGCAATGACTCAACACAAGGTCCGTGACTTGTTCCGGGTTGCGGCAGAGCAAGACGGCTTTTTCGGACGGTCCCAAATTTATATTGACATAAAGGGAGCAACGGACGACTCCCGCAAACTTCCTTTGGTCGTCAATAGGGCGACAATCAAGAAAGGGGCGCTCAAAGGGTTCAAGAATATTGAGGCCATGTGGACGACCCCATATTCCTATAATTCTGACGACCCTGCCGCCCCTGACTTCTTCAAACCGACACAATGGTTTGTTATGGGGAAGCAGACCCACGCAAGCCGGTTGCTGACGTTTGTGTCTCGGGAAGTTCCCGACATGTTGAAGCCCGCTTACAACTTCGGGGGAATGAGCCTTTCTCAGTTAATGGAGCCCTATGTTGACGCTTGGCTGCGCACTCGTGATTCTATTTCTGACCTACTTCACTCCTTCTCTCTGAGCGGGATTAAAACAGACATGTCCACCGTTTTATCCGGTGGTTCTGGTGACGATCTTCTTAAGCGCGCGAAACTTTTTAATCTGGCCAGAGACAACCGTGGGTTGATGTTGCTGGACAAAGATGGTGAAGAATTTTTTCAGTTCAACACTCCTCTTTCCGGGCTTGATGCACTCCAGGCGCAGAGTCAAGAGCACATGGCCGCCCCGAGTCACACCCCGCTTGTTAAGCTGTTGGGGATCACACCCACCGGCCTGAACGCTTCAAGTGAAGGGGAATTGCGAGTTTATTATGATTACATTCAGTCGATGCAAGAGAATATCTTCCGCGACCCGCTTGAAGCGGTCCTGAAGATTATCCAGCTTGATGTTTTTGGAGAGATTGACGAGGCTATCGGGTTTGAATTTGAGCCCCTGGAGCAGATGAACGATACGGAGCTTTCGTCAATTAGGAAAGCTGACGCTGATGCCGGAGTTGCTTATATCAATGCCGGGGTAATCAGCCCAGAAGAAGAGCGCGGGCGATTGGCTTCTGACCCTGGCAGCGGTTATACCTCCCTCGATATCGAGGATCTGCCGGAACTAGCTGGGGACCCGGACGACAAACCGGATGATGGGATGCCCGCCCAGGATTCGGCGCAATCTGATTTCATGGAGCAGTTTCGCAAGGGATTTCTTGAAGAGCAAGAGCACTTTGATTCCGTTGAAGGTAACGAAGAGGTGATTGTAAGGCTTGTTATTGATCACCTTAAAAAAGACTGGAACTATTACACAAAGGCGAAAAAGGCCGGATTGTGAAACTTGTCGCCCCGACAAAAAAGCCCTTGGAACTCACTGCGATTCATCCAAACGCAGGGATAGAGGCAAAGTACAGAAAGGCGCTGCAAGTACTCATATCCGAAATGAGCCGTTCCGTTATTTACTGGACCCGTGCGGCGTGGAAGAAGTCTCCCCCCGTCTCCTCCGTGGCACAAGATCGGGAATCGTCTATTGTTGACCTACGCCGGACCATGATCAGGATGGCAAAGCACTGGCAAGGCCGGTTCGATTCTCTTTCTGATTCCTTGGCAAAAGTCTTTGTCGATGGGGCAACCCAGCACACAGACGCGGCTTTCATGGCCGAGCTGTCAAAGGCTGGCTTTACGGTCAAGTTCAAAATGACCGAGGCTGTATATGAAGGGTATCAGGCTGTGTACCGTGAAAACGTGGGCCTGATAAAGTCCATCGGGAGCGATTACCTGCACGCGGTCGAGGGGGATGTGTGGCGGGCGGTGAGCCAAGGACACGACCTTCAGAAGCTAACCGACACCTTGCAGCACCGATATGGAGTGACCCACAAGCGGGCTGCGTTCATAGCGAGGGACCAGAGCAATAAGGCCAAGGCTGTTATTGAAAAGGCGCGCCGGGAAGAGCTTGGAATAACCCAAGCCATTTGGCAGCACTCCGGGGGCGGGAAAGAGCCCCGGCATTCTCATTTGAAAGCTGGCCGTGAAAAGCTGGTTTTTGATGTGTCCAAGGGGGCGTACATCGACGGTGAATATATTTTGCCCGGTGAAAAGATAAATTGCCGGTGTACTTCAAGGGCGGTTATCCCCGGATTTGAGGACTGACCTTAAAAAAACAACTTGTTTCCCCTCAAGGCTCTGTGCTGACGCGCAGGGCCTTTTTTATTTGGAGCCCCACAGATGAAAAAAAGCAATGACCGGCTGGCCTTTGATAAGTCCGTCCGCAGTTTTGATGTCGATGGCCGGTTACATGTGTCTGTGTCGAATATCAGCAAGGCGATGGTTTGTCCGTATCTCGGGAGCGAGATTCCGGGAGCCGAGGCGCTGGGTCTGGACCCCACCAAGATTTACATGCTCTTGCGAGACCCGGAAGAGCTTAAAAAGGCCGCGCCGACATTCAGAAACCTCCCTCTCCTGATTCAGCATGTTCCTGTTTCCGCTGATAAGCCCCGAAAGGATTTGGTGGTTGGCTCTACCGGGAGTGATGCAGAGTTTAAGGCCCCATACTTGAGCGTGTCTTTGTCGGTATGGGATTCCGGGGCCATTGCTGGGATAGAAAGCAAAGATCAAGCCGAGCTGTCGAGCGCATACCATTACCGTGCAGACATGACCCCTGGAGTTTACGAGGGGGTTCAGTATGACGGGATTATGCGGGACATAGTTGGGAATCACGTTGCCCTTGTGGATGTTGGCCGCGCGGGCAGCGATGTAGTTGTAGCCGACAAAAACCCATTCAAGAGGAAAACGATTATGACCCACAAAAAGCGGCTTCTTGCTGCAAAAGACAGTGTGCGGTCGGCTTTGGTGGGCAAACTTGCCCAGGATGCCGACATCACGGAAATTGACCGGCTGTTTGACAGGCTGGCCCAGGATGCGGAAGAGGAAGACAAGGCGGAAGAAGAGGCAAAGAAAGCCGCCGAAGAAGCCGCAGCCAAAAAGGCAGCCGAGGATGAGGACGACGACGAGCTTTACGAGGACGATCCCGACAACCCCGGCAAACGGCGCAAGAAGGTCACAGCCGAGGACGAGGACGACGAGGACAAGGGCAAGAAAGAGCCCGAAGTCACCAAGGCCGCGATGGACAGCGCAATTGCTTCTGCCATCAAAAAGACCAAGGCTGACATGGAGGCACTTCATACCGCCCGGAAAGAAGTTGCTCCGATGGTAGGCGAAGTCGCCCTTGATTCTGCCGAGGCTGTTTACAAGTTCGCGCTTGATCATGCCAAGATCGACACCGAGGGTGTTCACCCCTCCGCTTATCGGGCAATGGTCAAGATGTCTTTGACCGAGAAACCCAGAGTACCCCCGGCCCAGGATTCCGCCGCAGCGAAGGAAGCTGTTGTGATGTTCCCGGCCCTCACCCGTTTTTCAAGGAGTTAAGATATGTTCCAATCTACTGTAAATCTTCAGCCCGCCCCCGGTGTCGCGGGTGACTTCGCCTCCGCGAATCCTCGGGCAACCGTAGTCGCTGGCCCTGGCGGTGTGGTTGCCGGTGTTCCCGGTGTAACTGTCGGCAAGTTCGCATGGTTGAACGCCGCTGGCACAATCGCCACCAACCACGGAACTGCCCCTGTTGCTCCGGCTGGTTTTATCCATCGGGAACAGCAGGCTCTTATTACTGCCTTCCTGGCTGACCATGCTGATTTGATCCCTACTGGCTTGCCCGTCACCCTTCATCGTTCCGGCGACTTCTGGGCCTTGAACGAAGGGGCTGCAACTTCGGCAATTGGTGATGCCATCTATGCCACCTATGCCAACGGGGCTATCACTACCGGGGCAGCGGCAACCGGCGCGACTGCAACCGGCTCCATGGGTTCCACCAACACCGCAAGTCTGGGTGCGACCTTCACCGCAAGCGCAAACGTCGGTGATGCCACACAGCTTGACGTTACCAGTGTTACCGGCCTTATCTCCGTTGGTGACAAGGTAAGCGGAACCGGGATCACCGCAGGCACCACCATCTTGTCTCAGGTAAGCGGCACCGCAGGCGGGGCAGGAACCTACAAGTTGAGCGCAAGCAACACCGCGAGCGCGGCCACCGTTACTGCATTCGGTTCCACAATTAATGTCACGTCAACCACCGGCCTTATCAGTGTTGGGGATGTCGTAAGTGGTGGGGCTGGCTTCCCTGTCGGCGCAACTATCGCCTCAATCGTGAGTGGAACTGGCGGGGCTGGTGTCTATACCATGTCTGCGCCTGGCACCGCTTACACCGCAAGCGCCTCCGGCGTTACCACCTTCGGCAATGTTGTTGATGTGACCGCTGTTGCCTCCGGGGTCTTGGCGGTTGGCGATCCTATCAGCGGAACGGGAGTGCCGAGCGGTGCAATTATCACCTCTCAGCTTACCGGAACTGCTGGGCTGGTTGGCACCTATACCCTGGACCTCCCGGCCACCGCATACGCGGCTTCCACTACCCTCACGGCTGTTGCCGGGGTGCTCACCGCTTGGAAAGCCGGAAGCATCGCCGCCCCTGGCGAACTCGTGAAAATCTCTCTCTAAGGAACCAGCAATGAACAATAAACATGTTTTTGATCGACTTGCCATGGATGCCGGTATTGTTTTTGCCGGTCCCATGGATTTTCTGCCCGAGGGCGTGGCGCACAATTTCGCCTTGGCGATGGATGCGCAACCCGGCCTCGTAACCGTCAGCAATGCCGGTGTCCCGGCGTACCTCGCAAATTACATTGATCCAAAAATTATCGAGGTTCTTGTTGCCCCGATGAAAGCGGCCCTCATTGTAGGCGAGGAAAAGAAAGGCGACTGGACCACCATCACCGCCACTTTCCCAACTATTGAGGCTACCGGCGAGACAAGTTCTTACGGGGACTATTCTGCAAACGGTTCTACTGGCGCAAACGCCAATTTCCCCCAGCGCGAGTCATACCATTACCAGACCGTCACTCAGTGGGGCGAACAGGAACTTGCACGGGCCGCCCTGGCCAAAATTGATTGGGCTTCTCGCCTGAACATGGCTTCTGTTCTGACCCTGAACAAGTATCAGAATCAGACTTACTTCTTCGGCGTGGATGGGCTGCAAAACTATGGTTTGCTGAATGACCCGGCTCTGTCTGCTCCTATCTCTCCGCTTGCCGCCTGGTCTCTGGCCGGTACTGATGGGGCTGCTGTTTATGAGGATATCCGGCGCATGTTTGTTCAGCTCCAGACCCAAATGAACGGCACCATTGATCAGGACGAGGCAATGGTTTTGGCAATGTCTCCCACTAGCTCCGTGGCGCTCAACAAGACGAACACCTACAATGTGAACGTCACCGATCAGCTCAAGAAGAATTTTCCCAATCTTCGGGTTGAAACCGCACCGGAATACAATACCGCATCCGGCCAGCTCGTTCAGTTGATCGTTGAAAGCGTGGAGGGCCAGAAGACGGCCACCTGCGCATTCACTGAAAAACTTCGCGCCCATCCCGTTATTCTCGCTCTGTCCAGCTTTGCGCAGAAGAAAACTCAGGGAACTTGGGGCACCGTCATTTTCCGCCCCGTCGCAATCGCCCAGATGCTCGGCGTTTAATCAAAAGGCCGGGACCACCTTTAACCGGGTGGTCCCGGCAACAGGAGAAACATTATGGCAGCAACAGTAACGGTTGGATGCAAGCTCCCCCACGGTCTCCACATGGACCTCGGGGATAAACGTGTAACCATCAACGGCACGAACTCCGCCGCCATTATCGGCGGGCATGGGATCACCGAGGGTGTAGACGCTGATTTTTTTGACGCATGGATGAAGAAGAACAAAGACCTCCCTTTTGTTCAGAGAGGGCTTATCTTCGCCAGCGAGAAAAAGGCGGATATAAAAGCGCAGGCCGTGGAAAAGAAGGATGTGAAAACCGGCTTGGAAAGGCTTGACCCGAAAAAAGCGCCGAAGGGTATCAAGAAGGTTGAAAAATCTGACAACGAGTAACGACCATGGCGATTGCCATTTTTAATCAAACAGCATTTGTCGCCCGATATCCCGAATTTTCGGCGGTATCGGGCGTTTTGCTTTCTGCCTATTTTGCAGAGGCGGCGCTGTACCTGGACAACACCGACACGAGCCGTGTTTCCGATGTGGCGCAACGGTTGGTGTTGCTCAATATGTTGACCGCGCATGTGGCGGCATTGTCCGGGGCTCTCAACAACGGCGTGCCAACGGGCATGGTTGGCCGGATCAGTTCAGCAAGCGAGGGAAGCGTTTCGGCAACGGCTGAATATGCTGCCCCGGCCAATGGCACACAGGCATATTTCCAGCAAACTTCATATGGGGCTTCTTTCTGGGCTGCATCTGCTCGGTATCGCACCATGATTTATGTGGGGTTGACCTGATGTCTGGTTTTAAGGGCGGCGCAAAACTTGAAGCGGTCCTGAGGGGAATAGCCAAAAAGCTGTCTGACGAAAAAACCTTGCGCGTTGGGTTCCTCGAAACGGAGAAATACCCGGACGGGACACCAGTTGCGCAGGTTGCTTTTTGGAACGAGTACGGAACCATTGGTGCCCCACCCCGCCCTTTTTTTAGCGATATGATAGCGGCCAAGTCTCCAAAGTGGGGGCAAGCTCTTGGGAAGTGTCTTGTCGCAACGGGTTACGATACGACCAAGGCATTAAGTCTGGTCGGAGAAGGGATAAAGGACCAGTTGACGCAATCAATTGTTGAAACACTTTCCCCTGAACTAAGCCCAACAACGGTTATGCTTCGCGGCATGAGGTCAAACGACCCAAGCCTTGATGTCACTGGCAAAACTGTCGGAGAGGCCGCAGCAAGAGTCGCTGACGGTAAAACGAACTACGGTGCGTCGAGCAAACCACTCATTGACACCGGGCAAATGCAACGCGCTCCGGCGTATGACATAACAGGGTAAAAATGAACCTTCACGCCATCGCACGCGGGGCCGTAAACTCCGTCAATCCCGATACCCCCGCAACCTTATTGCGGAGCAACGGGTATACCACGGCGGCAGACGGCAAGCAGGTTCCCGCTTTTTTGTCTGATTCTGGAGACATTCAAGTGCAAGGGGTGGCACCTAAAGACCTTGTACACATGAACGCTCTCAATATCCAAGGAGTTGCTAGGGTTGTTTATCTCCGTGGGCACCTGGCCGGGATTGTTCGGGCAGACCAAAAAGGCGGCGACATCTTGAATTTCCCGCAGGAACCGGGGGGAGCGGTAGCAAGCTGGAAGGTTGTATCAATCAAGGAGACATGGCCTGATTGGTGCTCTGCGATTGTCGTTCTGCAAAATACGGTGACAACGGCATGACAATTTCTCCGACACAATCAGAAGTCTTTACGGCTCTTCGCGCGTTCATTCTGAGCTTGATCACCTGCGAGGTGGTGCAGGGGCTTGGGAACGGCGTACCGATGCCAAAGGACGCTTTTATCTCCATGACCCCGTTGTCTCAAGGTCGGCTGTCAACCAACGTCAGCACCTATGACGATCCGACCCCGACCACCGGAAGCAAGAGCGTGCAACAGGCCATCAAGTACGCGATTCAGATTGACTGTTATGGGCCGCTTTCAAGTGATTGGGCAGCAACCTTATCCACCATGCTACGGGATGAAATTGCCTGCGATGCCATGGGGCCGACTGTGCAGCCTCTTTATGCAGATGACCCAACGCAAGCCGCATTGGTGAACGGCGAAGAGCAGTATGAACAACGGTGGATATTTAAAGCCCTGTTGCAATACAACCCCGTGGTTTCTTCCCCGATGCAATTTTTTGATGCCGCGTCTGTTGCGCTGGTTGAAGTTGACGCAAAATATCCCGCTTAGATTTCAGGAGAGAAGAATGGGGAAAAAAGAAGCAAATCCTTATCCAGAAAAAGGGATTATAAAGCCACCGCCACCGCCAGTTCCACCATAGAAAAAATAAATTTTACGGTTAAAAACCGTCAATCCACGGGGGGCCTTCGGGCTCCCTTTTTTATTGTTCAACCGAGGAAAACGAAATGAACAGCATTCCCGCTTCACAACTTGTGAGTGTACAGCCGGGGGTTGTCGGAACGGGGGGCTCTCCGCTTTCTCTCAACTCTATTTTTCTTACCCAGGACGCGGCCATTCCGATTGGCACCGTGCAGCCATTCCCTACGGCGGATAGCGTAGCAAAGTTTTTTGGTGCGACCTCTCCCGAGGCCCTGCTTTCGGATGTGTACTTTCTCGGATTTGATGGGTCCAACATCAAGCCCGGAAATCTATTCTTTGCACAGTACCCGGTTGCGGGTGTCCCGGCATATCTTCGGGGCGGTTCTGTCTCTGCCATGACCCTTGACCAGCTCAAGGCTCTCTCCGGCGTGCTGACCATCACCCAGGACGGCGTTGAAAAGACCTCTTCTTCCATCAACATGAGTACGGCTACCAGCTTTGACGATGCCGCCGCGAAGATCACGGCAGGCTTCGCCACCAACGGGCCTACTGCCTCCTATGACAGCCTGCGAAAAGCGTTTGTGCTGACCTCTCCGACTGCTGGAGCTGGTGCGGATTTTACCGGGGCAATTTCTACTACTACCCTGACCGTTTCCGCTGTCGCTTCTGGGACTCTTCAGGTCGGCCAGGTGATTTCCGGTGTGGGTGTTACCGCAGGTACCTATATTACTGCCTTTGGCACCGGCACGGGCGGGGCCGGGACTTATACCGTGTCTGCTTCTCAGACGGTTGCAAGCGAGGCAATGACCGCAAACGCATCCAGCATGACCGTTGCTTCCGGCACCTTGTCTGCTGGGCTGTATCTCACCACGGCGACCGGGGCTTTGCTCTCTCAGGGTGCCGCCGCCGCTGTTCCTGCAACCTTCATGGATGCAGCTGCAAATGTCACCCAGAATTGGGCTTGCTTTATGACCGTGTGGGAGCCCCTTATTGCCGACAAGCTTGCATTTGCTGACTGGACCAATGCGCAGAATCAGCGGTTTTCCTATGTGTGTTGGGATTCCGATATCACCGCAACCCAGAGCGGGAACACAACGGCTTTCGGGCCGCAGTGTATCGCCGCAAACTATAACGGGATCGTCCCCGTTTACCCGGTTGCGGATAAGGCCGCTTTCATTTGCGGCATGGCTGCCTCGATTGATTTCAACCAGACCAACGGACGAATCACCTTCGCTTATAAGGGCCAAGCCGGATTGACCGCAGATGTGACGGACCCGACCACGGCAACCAACCTTGAGGCCAACGGCTACAACTTTTACGGGGCTTATGCCACCGCAAACCAGAGCTTCACTTTCCTTCAGCCCGGCAGCACTCCCGGTGTCTGGAAGTGGATTGATGGCTTTATCAATCAGGTCTATCTCAACAGCCAGTTTCAGCTTGCCTTGATGGAGCTGTTGAGCAACACCAAGTCGCTTCCCTACAATTCGTTGGGTTACGGGATGATCATTGCGGCCTTGATGGACCCCATCAACCAGGGGTTGAACTTCGGGTCAATTCGGGCCGGGGTGCCGCTGTCTTCTCAACAGGCCGCTTCGGTGAACATGGCCGCAGGGGTTCCGATTGATAAGTCTCTGACCAACCAAGGGTATTATTTGCAGGTTCTCCCGGCCACGGCGCAGGTTCGTGGTCTCCGGCAAACGCCGCCCTGCACTTTCTGGTACATGGACGGCGGCAGCATCCAGAAGATTAACCTCGCGTCTCTTGACGTTCAGTAAGGAGCAAAACAATGCCTTCAATTACCGCAGCAAATTCCGTTTTCCTCCTTGCCGTAGGGGGTATCTTCCCTGTCGCTCAACAGCTTCAGGGGTATTCGGCAGACTCCGCTTTTGCTTTCGATTCCGTGGAGCCAGCGCAGACCGTCATGGGTGTTGATGGTCATTTGTCGGCTGGCTTTGTGCCTTTCCCGACAATTCAGACCATTTCCATTATGCCGGATTCCCCGAGTCTCTACATTTTTGAGACGTGGCTGGAGGCGATGAAAACCGCTCGGGAAGTCTTCTTTGCCGATGCGACTATCATGCTTCCGGCGATTGGCAGAAAGTACGCCATGACGCGGGGTATTTTGTCTGCCGCCAAGACCGCCCCGGACGTGAAGAAAGTCCTCGAAGCGGTTGAATACAAAATCACATGGGAAAGCGTAGCACCTGCTTTTGCATAACCGTTTGACGCGATCTAGGCGGCAGCCGAAAACCCGAAGTACCTCTCCTGCTCTGGGCCGGTCGCGTCATTTCTTTTCTCGGGAGAGGACTGGAGAGAACAATGGCACGAAAAACAGCAACAATCACGATTACGGCAGAGGGCCGGGACAAAGGAAAAAAGTTCATTTTGACAGAGAAGAGCGCCCAGGCCGCAGAAGAATGGGCGGGACGCGCGCTCTTCGCCATGATGAACGCAGGGGTTGAGATTCCACCGGACATCGCCGCCGCTGGCCTTGCCGGAGTTGCGGCCATTGGGATTTCGGCATTAACAAAAATCTCATTTGATGCCGCAAAGCCATTGCTTGACGACATGATGGAGTGTGTGCAGATTCAGCCAAGCGCAAATGTTGTCCGCGCCCTCATTGAAGATGACATTGAAGAGGTTGCAACCTTGCTTCAATTACGCAAGGAGGTGTTGAACCTGCATCTTTCTTTTTTTACCGCAGGCGCGGGCTCGACTTCGGGCCAGGAAGGGGGCACCAAAACCCGCGCCTGATAAAGTATGCGAATGTGCCTGACCCAATCGGCAAGGTCATATATCGCCGTCTGGCAACACTGCATGAGCTCCAGACCGTGTACGGGTCTGAAGACTTTTACAACCTGCTTGAAATACTGGCGGTTGAATCGCACAACGAAAACGTCTCTAACGAACAACGGTGAACTGAATGTCAACGGTCGTGGATGCTCTCATAGTCACCCTTGGGCTTGACCCAAAGGACTATGTTTCCGGTTCCAACAAGGCCCGGAAATCCCTGAAGGAAACCGGGGATGAAGCTGACAGGATTGCAAAGGGAATGGAGGCAAGCGGAAAGCAGGCCGCTCAGTTCTTTTCCAAGCTCCGCAATGAGGCCCTGGCCCTGCTGGCCATCTTCACCGCTGGCGTAGGAATCAAGGAGTTTACCCAAAACACCATTGGCGGCGCGGCCAATCTTGGCCTTATGTCCAAAAATCTTGGCATGAGCACCGAGTCATTGACCCAATGGAAGCTGGCAAACGAGCAGGCCGGTGGATCAGCCGAGGGCATGATTGCTCAGATTAAAAGTGCGTCCGAGGCTGTGACCGCTTTCAAAAATGGGCAAATGCAGGAAGGAACCAAGTGGGCTTTCTTCTATGGGCTCAAGCCTGAAGAGCTGAAGGACAGCACGTCATATATGATGGGGCTGTCCCGTATTGTCGGGGATATGTACAAAAAGAACCCCCAACAGGCATGGTTCCAAGCCCAGAAAATGGGAATCAGCGAAGACACCTTCAATTTCCTCAAGCTTGGCCCTGCGAAAATGAAGGAAATGTCAGAAGCGCAGGCGAAAAATGCGGTCATTTCTGCCAAGCAGGCGGAAGAGGCTCTGAAGCTTGAAACAAGATGGAAAGCCTACAAGCGGCAAATGGAGGCCACGGCCACAACCATTCTGCTGCGGCTGGCCCCTGTTATGGAAAAGCTGCTTGACCTTTTCCAACGATTTTCTGCGTGGGTGGAAGCTCACAAAGAGGATATTTCGCAATGGATTGAAAGGGTTGTTGTTTGGATAGAAGATTTTGCGAAAAAGGTTGACGAGGCCGCAAAGGCTATCGGCGGATGGAAGGTGGTATTTGAAATCCTGCTCGGGCTCAAGATTCTCTCCATGGTCGGCACCTTGCTTTCTCTGGCCGGATCACTTTTTAAAGTTGGGAAAGCCTTGGCGATTATCGCCGGAGGTTCTGGGGTAAAGGCTCTTGCTATTCTTGGGAGGCTGGGTCTTGTGGGCTTGGCCGGATATGCCGGTTGGAAAGCCGGGGGATGGATCAATGATCAGTTGAGCAAAGAGACCCAGGAAAAAGGCGGCAAGATCATCGCAAAAGGTCTTGCCGCCCTCGGAAACAAATCAGCGCAAGAGGCCATAAGCGCCAACGAATCAGCGGACTTGTTCAAGTCGAAAGAAAAACAATACGGACTTCCTTCCGGGTTGTTGGACAGTATGTGGCTTCAAGAGTCTGGCCGGGGCAAGAACATGCTTTCTCCGGCTGGGGCAAAGGGCCATTTTCAGTTTATGGATGCCACGGCCACAACCATTCTGCTGCGGCTGGCCCCTGTTATGGAAAAGCTGCTTGACCTTTTCCAACGATTTTCTGCGTGGGTGGAAGCTCACAAAGAGGATATTTCGCAATGGATTGAAAGGGTTG
>JAEHJW020002821.1_pt1 | contig 44699 bp, 51 predicted proteins | sample 9271431 | NCBI WGS metagenome assembly JAEHJW02
TCTCGTTTACTTCGCTCAGTCTCACCTAGTAAGCGTTAATCTCACCAGCTTTGCGTCTTTACATCTACCCCGACGCTGCGCGTTGTGGTGACAACCTTTCACCGCCGCACGCCGAAGTTGCTCGCTACATCCTTTCGTCGCCGCAACGAAGCAGAATATCTCGAACCGATTTACAGCGCCGGGCCTGAGTCCCCTGTCACACCAGGATCAACGTCACAACGACCCGCCGCCGGGCGTCTCGCGACGAAACAGCCTTCGCATGGGATTCTCTGCTAGCCGCACTCCGCCGGCGACACGCCGAACACTTGCGACGTCAGCCCAACGACCGACGAGCCGAAGGTCGTCGGCGCTTACGCCCCAACGTAAGGCCTCAGCCACGGCGCCACGACGAAAGCTCTGCGTGGCAAAAACGTGGTCTGGGGTCATCAGATCGGCGGCTACGCACGCCTGTTGAACAACCCGACGATAGGCCCAATAAGACGGCGCCGATCGCTCAACGACCCCTACCCCTCCAGAAGCGCACGACACCGTTCGAAAAGCAAACCCGTCAACGATGCCAGCTTCGCTCCACCACGACAACAACACCTCGACTGGATCAAACTCTAAATCGGGTCGTGCGGGCACTGACACGATAGCGGTCATCCCATCCGTCCCGCGTGCAGGTACGCGAAACTCTATTCCTTCAGGCATAAGCACGGCATCGTCCCGGCGCAATCCCAGCAACTCGCTTCCGCGTAATAAACCCCACCACGCAACCAAAAAGAGCGCGATATTGCGCCTACCCAGTAACGTGCCGGCATCCTGCATTCGACAGATCTTCACCAGATCAGCGTAGCCAAGCGCCTCTTTCGGCAGCTCCGCGCGCTCGAGCTCACGCAGAATATCGCTAATCACCACCTGGACACACGCATCGTTTGCGCGTACAAAGCACCGTCGCCGATCGAGAATCATACGACCACGATCGAGCGCACCTAACGCCGTGCGCGCCCCCATGACCGTCCAATACGCCATACGTCGATCCCTAACATACCCGTCGGCTAACTCGCGTAAAAAGCGCGCAATGTCGCTCGAGCTTGCATCGATCGGGTCGAGTGCGTTGCGCGAACACCACGAAACGTACCGCTCCACATGACGTTCGTACACGCGCCGACTCTGCGCTCGCAGCGATACGGCCCCCAAATAGCGAGCGCAACGTGCAGCAGCGTCTTCTCGATCCTCTACCGTAACCTCGATACTCATCACCCTCAAACTGCCCGTACCGATTGGCGCGACGCTAACGCCTGGGAAATCAAGAGACTTGCGCCGCCCCGTAACAAATCACTCGGGATGGACTGCACCGACGGAAATATCCCCAGGCGCACGAGTAAGCGATCTTGTGACTCTTTACGAGGCTTCGAATGCCACGGTTGACTCTGCGAAAGAAACGCCTGCGTGTTCCCAGGCAAGCTGCACACCTCATTATCGGCAAGTGCGAACGCCTCCTCGATATTGACGACCCCGGCAAAGAACTCACGTCGCTGCATTCCCTGAATAATAGCACCCGACCACTGCCCAAGCGTATCGACTCGAATCTCCGCGCGTCCTCCGCCGGCTAAACTTATTCCGTATCGCTCGCGATCCAAAATATACCACCGCAATTTCGAGTATTGCACGACTTCAGACGGGACGACGCTTGCCTTGAGCAGATTCACAACGGTGGCACGAACACCAAGACGCGCATCCCGCAGTGCTTGTGTAAGTTCGTTGAACGACTCAACGCCGCTTGCAACCGAGGGGTCGAGCGTATCGTAGCGTTGACGCACCTTCACCGCCGACCGCCCGCGAAGATTCATCCTCGGTGGAAGCCCGAATAGCTGCGGCACCGAAACACAGGACCGACCAATCGTTGCATCCTGAACGTCCAGGCAGACGCAATCCGCCTTTCCTGGGTGCAACCGTAACCCTCGTCCGAGCATTTGCGTAATGAGCAAGGAGCTCTGCGTCGGACGCGCGAGAATCACGCAACTAATCTCCGGCGCATCAAACCCCTCGGTTAGCACTCCGTAATTGCAGAGCACCTTGGTTGCGCCTGATGAAAAGCGACGATAGATGCCTGCACGTACATCCCGAGTTGTTGTGCCAAGCACCGTTTCGGCAGGTATCCCCGCGGCGGAAAAGGTCTGCGCGAGAGATTGAGCATGGTCAACACCCGCAGCAAAGACCACCCCGCGCCGACCGGCTGCATATTCCTGGTAGGCAGCCACGATCATCGCGTTCCGCTCCCGGCGGTTAACCGCCGCCTCTAACGCTGATTGATCGTAATCTCCGCGCGCTACCTTCACCGCACTGAGATCCACCGATGACTCGATGCGATAAGCACGAGGCTGCACGAGGTATCCCGTATCGACCAACTCACTAATGCCGTAGACGCAAGCGATCGACTGATAGACGACACCAAGACCCACGCCGTCCGATCGCTCGGGGGTCGCCGTTACGCCAATGACCGGCGTGCGATGCACTTCGTCGAATGCCCCAAAATACTCCAAAATGTCACGATAAGACTTCGATGACGAGTGATGCGCCTCGTCGACAATAATCACATCGAACTCGTCGGGCTGAAATCGTACGCGACGACGACCGTGTAGCGACTGCACCGAGCCCACCACCACGCGACGACCTGCCCCCCCGAAAAGCGACATTCCCGTACCCGCCCGTCGCTCCGCTTGCTCGATTTCCACCGATATATCGGGTGCAACGGCATGAATCTTCGCCGCCGCTTGGTCGAGCAATTCCTCGCGAGGTGCAATGACGAGCCCACGGCGCCCCGGACGCAACACTCGATCTAAATACGCAGCGAAAAATACCGTCTTTCCAGCCCCGGTCGCCATCACGACGAGGCTGCGCCATACTCCGGCGGGAGGGGAGAGGACAGCCTTGAGCGCCTCCTCCTGATAAGGCCGCAACGTCATTGCCGGCCGCGTCGACCCTACCACCAGAAACAACTCTTGTTTTTGGCGTTTCGGCGCCCGCTACGACGGCCTCGACTCACGACCGCTTTCCTCGTGGCTTGCGAGAGCGCGACGGCTTCGCCGTCTCCTCGGTCGGAGCCGCCTCCGGCGCCTCCGACCGTTCGCCTTGCGTTGGCCCTTCGGCGGAAAGACGCGACTCAGAAGCGGCACTGAGCACTCCGGCGTCATTGCAGCGCAGCGCCACGGTTGCGCCAACCGCCTGCACATCGAGCGATAAGTTGTTTGGCACCGGGATAACGAGCGACCCGAATGTATCGGTGAGAACGGCGAGGTAGCGCCGCCCCTCCACGGTGCCGTCGGCGAGTACGACCCCATCGGTACTCCACTCCTCGCCGAGCTGCATACCCGGACGAATATCTGCGCGATCGACGCCGAGCGCCGAGGCAATACCTTTAGCGTCAAAGCCTAATGCTGGAGCACTATCCACGGCGGGCTCCACTCCGCCGCTGGGCGCACCAAATGTCGTCGGTGTCGCCTCCTGGAGACCCTCGCCGCGAGCTTCTGCAGCCGCGCGACGCCCGCGCTCGATGAGGTCGGGAGACATATCCTCAACTGGTTCGACGTCGCGTGGTGACGTATGCGCCGTCGAGTACGGCGATGGGGCTTCATCTGCACCGGGAGACTCCGTGGAAATCGTATTCGGCGTTGGCGCAGTGGCTCCAACTGTTGGCACGCCCATCTCGCGTGCAATCTCTTGCGCCCGCGCGACAAAAGCGGGAGAACCGTTGAACTTCAGAGGGTTGTGTGAACGGGAGGCGGCAAGCGCAACAGCTGCGCGGATCACCGTATCATCGGTGCCGCGAACATACGTCAAGTCGCCAACGCTGCGAAGCAATTCGCGCGTGCCGTGCAGCATCGACTTGGTCGTATATACGCTCCACCCATTGGCATCAACGTGCCGGCGACTACGAGGCACGGCGCGCAATACGGGATCGAGCTGATCGCGATCGTACGCATCGACCACCGCTTGGCGGTAATCCTCCATGTCAATCGCGCGCGTTGCTCCAGGCTGCCCCCACGTACCGTAGTAGTGCCGCTCGACCACCGCGTACTCACGTTCGGCCTCCCTGGTGAGCGCGACGCGCATCTTCTTCTCCTGGAACCGAATACGAATGCGTTCGCCGATACTGTAGGTGCCGCCACGCTCAGCAGACTCGCGCATCTCCGCTGCAAAGGCACGTGCGCGATCGACCGCTTCGGCCAGCGCTACGTCCCGGTCGGACTGCGCCTTGGCGACGCGCGCCCACGCCTGCGTCCTCATCACATCGCGCTCCCGGACAAAGGCCGTATAGTCAACGTCGGACTCAGGCGCCTCATAGATCACCGCCATCGATTGTATAGCCTCACTTTCTCTGGTCATATTTTGGCCGTCATTACAAGCCCGCCCTGCAAGATAGCTCCGTCAATACGGCACATGGACAACAGAAATAGAGGTGAATCGTGGCCATACACCCAAGGGGGCGACATGGATATACCGCACTCCGACGACCCGCCAACAGAAGCAACTGAGCGCGTCGAAGCGATCCGAGCAGCCGGACGCGCCTTGCGTCGCGGGAATCTCGCCGACGCCGAACGGGCGCTCGCCGAAGCAGACCGCTTCGGTCGCAGCGTCACCGCTCGCCTGCGATCGCGGCTCGACTACGAAGAGACACCCTGATGAACACGGCACATCTCGCCGCGCTCATGAAGGATTGCGATAACGCAAGCGAGCGTCTACGACGTTACATCGCCGAAGCCGCGAGGGTACACCCAAACGATCTCCCTAACGCACCGGCAACCCTCGTCGGGCTCCTCGTCGGCGACGACCTGACCGACTACTTCCGCACCGAGTCGGCGCGTTGCTCGCATATTCGCGAACCCCTGGCGCTCATCGCCCTACGACCACGAGAGCGCCCACTGAACCAACACGAGGAGCGAGCGCTCTTTAATGCGCTCAGTGACCTGGTTACGCAACCCGGCGATGCGATCGGCCGGAGTAAGGATGGCGCGTACCTCGTCTTTTGCCCGTGGGAAACCGCGACGCAGGGCATGGCGGAAACCTTCGCCGCGCAAGCGACGACCACGCTGCCCGACCATGACTGGAATATCGGACATTCCACCATCAGCCTCGCTCATCTCCAAATCCCCACCATCGAATGCACGCCAGCGCCAACACGACTTCGGAGCTCGCCGGCGCCACTTCGCCCACAGCAACGGCCTCAACCTCAAGGCCGTTCGTAATCCCTTGTTTCTCGGGAAGGAACCACCGTGAAAACAGCAACCAACGAACCGCGCGACGCCGGCGCACCACCGCGAACTGTTTCGTACCATGAACTCGGCCACGAATACCTCGTACTGAGCGACCCGCGCGTCGCTTTACTCGACTCAAGCCTCCTCGAACGACACCCACCGGTACAACACGACCCAGAACACCATGAACTCACGTACGTGCGGCGTACCTTCGCAAAAGACCACGCTGCCGTCGCCGATGCTATCACTCGATTAGGCTACTATCCCTTAAACGTCCCAAAGCATCTGACCGAAGATATCAAGGCGCTGCCGGGAATCCTCGCATGCCGAGCCTACACGCGCCAGGGCGAAGTCAAACCACACCAGTACGACTACTTTGCCATCACACGCGAAACCTACGAGAGCGCTGTTGCAATCATCGACGAGCCTCGCCCAATCAATCGCGACCAACGTCTAGCCATCCAAGACCTCCTGAACAAACGGGAACAAAAAAGCGATGACCTTGAGCCGATCGCGCACTACGCCATCGACGAAATCGACGACATGGAGAAGCCATTGCGCGATCGCGTAGCGGCCTATGAACTCTCCTACGACCAAGGCGAACAACTTACGCAATTTACGCGTCCGGCGAGCAAACGTCAGCGGGAACTGCTGCGCGAACTCATTAGTCAGGGACGGGCGCACCCGCATAACCTCGGAACAATCCTGGGAAACGACCCGCGCAAGCGCGACGAGGATCGACCGCTTAAACTCGCAAGTGCTAGCGACCAATCCTACCTCGACCATTTCATCGAGAACATCAGCGCCGGCAGCGCGAGCTACATCATCGACCACGGTTTCGCTCACGCAAGTAGCGACCAACGCAAGCAAGTCCGCGCCATATTCGAAGGGCAAGACACCGAACCGGAGGAGCGCGGGCAGCAAGATTCCATTCGTCAGGAAGACATTTGGCAAATCAGTCCATGGGAAGCGAAGGCGGCAATCGATAACCACGACCGCGGCTTCCTTGCAAAACTCAGAGAAGACGAGCTCGCGGAGGAGCTCGCTAGTGCGCGTCAGGAACGCAGCGAGCACTTTTTCGACACCCGCATCCACCCCTTCGATATCGAACCCTATACGACACCATTCCAACACCATCGCCGCGCGCTTCCGCGCGAAGGCACGTATTTCGGCAAGATTATTGCTATTGTCAAGCAAGGCACCAGCATTCGCTACACGATGCTCCACCTGCCGGGGACAGACGAGGTGCTCGAGTTGCAACGATCGCAAGGGCGAGGCTTCGCAACCTACCTCTCCGACCTCGAAAACGACGGCGGACATCACGACGAAACGAAACCGACCGACTACCTCGACGCCGAAGATTTTCAGCAGGCATATCGCAATAAGTATGCCTCGATCGAGCTCACGATTCGAGGCAAAAAGGCCTTCGCGAACATCCGCGTGCTTCCCGAGATCTTACAGCCTAGTCACCCCACGCCAACGTACATCGCTACGATGGCCCGACTCGGCGATGGTTATCATGATCGCTTAAGCATGACCTCGACATGCCAACAGACGACGATGCGCTATATCCTCGCCGCCATCGAAATGCGACCGTTTGCAACTAGCGCTCGGATTGCCACACCGAATGACCTGGCGCCGGGGGCAAATGCGACATATCTGGGCTCTCACGACGGAATCCATTTCATTCATACTAGCTACACGAATCTCATCAGCGCCGTCGACCCCGACGATATCGGCGTCTTCGATCACGGCATCGCTCCCGGTGAGAGGGTCGTCGTCGGTCAGGAACGCGCACCACTGCGCCCGGTGCCCGATATCTTCCTCGCCGAATCGACACCTTCGTCCGCTCCACCACGACAAGAAGCGCCACCTGAACGAAACGTCAGTCACCCTGAAAAACGGCAGCGGACGCATTCACCACGACAACAAACGCATACACGCGCACGTAAACGCTGAGAAATTCGCAAGGCGGCGCCGGCGGTGCGCTGCGCCGGAGGCAGGACGCGCGACCGCTTCGCGGCCGCGGCCTCACGGCGCAGCGCACCGCCGGCGCGAGCTCGTGGTATGATGCAAAACGCTCAGCACGAAACGTACCCGATTCTCCCGGTGTACCAAGCCATTAGCGGACGTGCCATTGCGGCACGGGAGGGGTACTCCATCCCGGCAAAATGCCCGCTTCATAACGACCACCACGCCTCACTCTCGCTCGATACGATCCGGCAACGGTGGTATTGCCATGCCTGTTGCGTCGGCGGAGATGCCGTGGAACTCGCCGTACGAGCATTTGCATTCGGCTCAAATCCGTACCGCGAAGCCTTTGCCTACGTGCGCCAGGTGCTACGAATCCCGACGCCGGCGCAGTATCGCCCCGCGACTTCCACGAGCATACCGACACGCATACCACCACGCACGATCGCATCCGATCGGAAGCCGCCCAAGGAAGCAGAGGAGCCGTTTCGCCTCCTGCGTACGATCCGTTATCCCTTTACCGACGCACAGGGACGTACGCTCTACGAAGAGGTGCGCCGGGAGGGCGTAAACCCTACGACGGGCGAGGATAGCAAACGCATCATCCTCCAACGCGTCATCCCCGAGGACGCAACGTGGGTGCAGCAAGATACGCACTGGGAACTCGTCGCCGCCGATGGATCGCCGATTCCATGCGGGCCCGACCATAGCGCCCCGATCGTTCTCCCCCTCAAGACGCGCGACGGACGCGACCTCTGGCCGCATAAGATGCGGCGCCTCAATAATGTCACCGGGATCGAGCGCGTCCTTTTCGACCTCCCCAACGTTCTTGCCACGGCCAGAAGTGGTGGCGTTCTGGGATACACTGAGGGCCCGAAAAAAGCTGCTTATGCGGCCACAGCCCTTGATATGAAGGTCACCACCTTAGCAGGCGGTGCCGGGGCACAATTTTCATCCAAACACGCCGCTTGCTTCGATGGGGCATGCCTAGTCCTCGTCTTTGCCGATGCTGACCCCAAAGGGCGACTGTACGCCCAAAACGTGGCCACCGCGATCACAGCACGGGGAACCGCAGCCGTCGTGGTTGACCTCTATCCAGGTGAGGACAATAAGCTCGATATTTACAATTGGCTAGCTGCTCGCCCTCATCACGACCCGCAGACCCTCCGGCGGCTCCTGAAGCCTTTTACAAGCCAACCGAGCCCGGGAAGGCTGTAATCCTCATAAGACGGCCACATTCATGCGAACTTTTAGCAGGAACGGCTATCCACGACGGGAAGGCTGCATGGCCAAAGGCAGAAAGGAACCATGCCCACCATGGCCACCAAGAACTCCTGGGTGAATAGCACCCCTGAACCCGGCAGTCGGGTCGAGGCCCGTAAGCAACGGATCAATGAAGCGGGCAATCAATTCTTCCTCATCGATGACCACCGACTCAAAATGGTCTTCGACCAAGCCGTCCAGCGCTTCCCCAATGCACAACTCGCGCTCACCGGCGACGAGCGCAATTTCCGCGAACCCTCTCCCTACCTACTCGTGCCGGCAACGTCGGCTAACGAAAAAATCTGCGACACGATCTGCGACATGATGTCCGATATCCCGGTTTTTGAGATCAATCGTCGTCATGCCATGCAAGCGGGATTCGACTTGAGCAAAGCGACCCGTGACGCAGGATCCGGTTTCGCGCTCAGCGAGCACCGCATTCGCAACAACGGGCGCGTGACGCGCCAATTCTTCACGCCCACCGAAGCCGACTACGAACGCGCTTCGAAGTTTGCATCTCAAGCATCGATCGCACCCAAAGAAGAGATCGAGGATCTGCGCAAACGTATTGCCGATGGTCGCGTGAGCGACGCAGATATCGCCATCGCATGCAAAGAGCAAGGCCTCGAAGTCGATGAGTTTCACCGGCAACTCGAAGAGGGAACGCTCGAGCACTCGGCATTCCGCAGCATCGAGAAATCTTGGCGGCAGCTCAGCGCGACGGGCCCCGCCCAAGACAACTTCGCAAAAATCCTGCGAATGGTCGACGAAGGACGGATCGACCAATTCAATCTTCAGGCCGCCAACCTGTCGCTGCCGCTCAAAATCAACGACCCGAACCTCACCGAAAAAGTCGCGTACGACTTGATGAATAAAGGAAAAAACCACACGACCACACGCCAGCGTGAAGCGCTAGAACTCCTCTTCGATATGGGCGTACGATCGACCAGCGTCGTTAATCGCGACAACCTCAACGAAATCAGCGGAAAAGACGCCGCGGCATTCATCGACGATAAACGCGGGAAGCTCAATGCCACACAGAAAGACCAGCTCGCCGCAGTCCTGCGCGGCACCGACCGCGCGACCGCAACGACCAATGCCGTTGATATGGCGAACAAGGAACTCGAAAAGGCTGTCCATGAGTTGGTCGGCAAAATCAACCAAAGCGCCGTCCCCATCGAATGGAATACCGCGCGAGACCGTGCATTCAAGGTCGTGGGCGCGACGCGAACCCACATTATCGCAGTCGGCGACCCGCAGTACTCCGACTACATCGCCCTCCATCGGAACGACGTGCGCGATATGGACGCAAAAGAAGCGATGGATCGTGTGTCAGGATGGACCGACGACCTCACGGGATTGCCGACCTCTGTCACCGTCGCCCAAGGAATGAAACAGTACGCCGGCACCCTCTACGCCGATACCCACAACACCGAACCCAATATCGCCATCGCCGAACGCAACAGCAAACGCACCATCGGCAATGGGCAACTCGCCGACCTTCGACGAGACATGGTCGAAGTACCCAATACCTTCGGCCGTACCAACGGCGTCCTGACCTCCGTCGGAAAGCCGTCCCCGTGGGGAGACTCCTATGTCGGCGTGCTCTTCCGTGATACGAACGACATCACGGAAGAGCAAACCGCAACGCTTGCGCTTGTGCCGGCTGCCGCATGCTCGAATTCCACCGAGCTGCTGAAGTCAACCGACGTGCAGCTCACCGCATCGATGGCGGGCAACGGGGGGCAAAGCCAGTCTCCCGCGCAGAGCATCGCCAAAGGCGGACGCAAAGGGAGATAAGGCGCGCCGCTATCTTTTCACTAACCGGACGAAAGGGGGCTACCGACCCCCTTTCGTCTACCACCACGCGAAAGGCACCACGTGACTAGTCACGCCTCGCACGATCGCACCAAGGCGCTCTCGCTTCGCGCTGTCATCACCCTCCTGCGCCACTACCACGTTGGTGCAATCGCCAGTCATATCGCCCGCGTGCAAGCCGTTGGTTGGCTCATGGAAGTGCTCGCCGCGATGGTTTTCTTTATCGTGATAGGACTGCTTTTTCACCGACTCTACCGTCGCATCGACCTTGATGACGGCGATACAACCGAGATAGACAGACTGTTTTTTCGTGCTTTGGCCGGCGTGCCATTCGCGACCGCGATATCGATCGCGCTCTTTTCATTAACGAACCCCTGGCTGTGGATTGGGTTAACGCATCCCGACCTCGCCTTCGCACACGAACTCGTCCAAAGGCTCCTAGCGCACTAACATGACCACGCTGCTGGTGGGCTACATTTCGACCGCGTGCATCTGTCTGACGCTGATCCCACAATCGCCCGCTATTATCGCTCGACGCGAAGTGCGAGGAATTTCGCTTCCAACATATATTCTTGGCACCGCCGGAAACATCACCGGCCTCTGGTACGGTATCGGCATAGGCAGCGATCCAGTCATTATCACCAGCGCCGTGGGCGCAATCCTATCCATTCTTATTATCGCACTCGTAGCGCACTATCGTACACGTCATCACGCGAACACCACGGCACGATAGCCGCTTACCGACACGAGGACCGACCGATGCTCTCTCTCCCCGCAACACCGTTTAGTCTCCGAGACCATCGGCTGATACCCCGCCTCGGCTACACGACCACACGCGAACACATTATCGCGACGCTCAACGCCGAATATAACCGCGAGAACGGACGCCACTACTTTCCCTCAGCGAAAGCGCGACAGGAAGCCGCCCTGATTCTCGCATCCCTACCGACACCCACCTACCTCTCTCTTCCCCTCGCGCATATCGACCAGCGACAGTTACCCGAGGGTGCTGCGGCAATATACCCACGTTCAGGCCTCAGTCACGGAAGGCACTACGGCGGCTTTGCTTGTCGCACCCCTGAGATCGCCGCAGAGCTCCTCACGCAGTACATCGGCGAGCATAAACTCTCTCCAAGCGAGCAGCGCCGTCTACTCGACGACCTCGACCACACCGATCTCCCACTTGAGGACTTTGCCGACGCGGCCCTGATGGAAACCATCAACCGTGGCCGTATTCTCCACTTCACAGCCGAAGACCGTACGCGCATCATCGCTCGGATCGATGCGGCGCGAAACGCGCTCGCGACGTCGAATAGGCATCCGATCGAGGAGAGCATTCAGACAGGCATGCGTATTCTCGGCCAACGAGGTCAGGTCGATGACGCCGTCGTCTTCACGCCCCGCTCGCACCGCGGAAGCGCCACGCTGTTCGGCATTCTCGTCGCGAAAACTTCGAACAAGCTTGCTGTCCTTACGAACGATAGCACCGGCGACGGGGTGATTCTCGACCGTCCTGGGATTCGATTCCCTTTGCGCGCCGACGGGCGAAGCGAGCTCACGCCTAATACCCTCGCGCCGATCGCGATCAAACTCGACACTCCCACTGTTGGCTTCGCCACGCAACTACGATCTCATAACGACGCACCAACGCGCTTTGACGACCGACTATCTACACTACTCCTCGCCACCGCTATGGTCCACGAAGACCTCAATGCTGTCGTTAGCGTCGACATCAATGATGCGCAACACGACATCGACGGCACCATCTGCGCGATCACACCCTACTATGCTGCCGTCATTGACTCAGGCGCAACCATCGAACCGATATCAACTGCGAACCTTGTCGAGTGCAATATCGGCGACCGCTACCAGATGGGCCCATCATTTGTCACCACAGCATCGCGCACGCGTACTCATCGTATGCCACCACCGCGAGCACATAGATGAACATGCGCCGTCGTCAGCTCGTGCGTACGGGGAGCACACGCGCACGCTTCGCGCGCGCGCCCCTGCCGCACGAAGCGACGACGGCTGAACTCGGAGTATATAACCTGCCATCTGATACGAAAGGAACCCGAATATGGCTGGAGCATACAATCGAGTTATTCTCGTCGGGAATCTGACCCGCGACCCCGAGCAGCGTGCGCTGCAAGGCGGCAAAAGCGTGACGAAGTTTTCATTGGCGGTCAACAACCCGCGCAATAAAGAGGAAGTCACGTTCATCGATATCGTCGCCTGGGATCGTCTCGGCGAAGTTTGTAATACCTACCTCAAGAAAGGCAGTAACTGCCTCGTCGAAGGGCGGCTCGTCGTGCGTTCGTACGACGATAAAGACGGCGTCAAACGAAAAGCCGTCGAAGTAGTAATCGACAACATGCAGATGCTCGGCTCGCGCCCACAAGGCTTGGGCGACGACGACGCGCATGACGACGGCGGTGGCTACGCTCGTTCCAGAGCGAACCCTGCACCCGCAAACAATTCCTCGTACGAGGACCTGGACGACGAAATCCCTTTTGATTGACCCGCCTAGTAGAACCTTCTGCTAGGCGGGCAACTCAAAATAGTCTTCCGTTTGTACCGTCCGACTCGATACAGACGGAGACTTACATCCCTCATCGTCAACGCACGAAAGGCCCAGATGACAGCACAACGCGCACGGAGAACGACACTCTCTAACGACTACATTAGAGAGATTGGTTCGCTCTTCGACGATTGTCTCAGATCCATCTCGGCTACAATGTTATGGCATGTAGGCGTCCTTCTTCTTTTTGCCGCCTCAATCACATTGACCGGCTGCTCGAGCTTACTCGGCCAGCTCGAACCGACGCCTGCGCCGTTTACCACCTTCGGCACTGTGCTTCGCGACGTCGCGAGCGCGCACGTTATTAATCTCTCGGCATACACGCTTCAACCAAACGCGCCGATTGTTGACGCACTCATCCTTGCCGCGCGCCATGGCGTGCCCGTAAAGGTGCTCCTTACCGGCCAAGGTTTTCGCTACGCACGTCGGCAGAATATCCAAACCGCCAAACGCCTGCGCTCTAATCAAATCGACGTAAGGATCACCCCGTACCCACTTCACCTTAAGGCGCTCATTACGAATAGCGCGACGATCGTCTCCGATACGAATTTCAGCGATCGAGGCTTGTACCTCTCGCTCCCGCGGGCCGACGCCGGCGCCATCCTTCGCGCTTGGCAAGGTACACCCAACTACCTCGGTGACTTTACTACCGGAAAGCGGTTCAGCCTGCAAATGGAGGGGGCTATACTGCTTGCTAATACCGGGCCTATCACGCTCGAGACCGAATCCATCGGCACAGACAACGCGGTATTCACGGCGTTGACGATCGCTCGAAAGCAAGGTCGCCAAGTGCAGGTCACGATCAACGAGCGAGACTACTCCTCCTCTCGTGCCGAACATCGTGTCGTGGCCATCCTGCGAGCTGAAGGCGTACAGGTCAACACCTCTCAATCGGACGAGAAAATCGCCATATCGGGTAATAACCCGTGCTATTATGGCAGTAGCAACGCGAGCGGAGGTCTGGGACAACAAATCGATTTCGGGATTCGCATTGACAACCCGCGCTTGTGCTCGTTCCTTCTGCACCGAATACCAATGCGCTCGGAATCGAACAATCACACGCTAAGCGCCGGCGCAGAGTTGGTACGGCAAGCGAGTCTCCTCGAAGAGCATCCATGATCGACGTTAAGGCTCCCCGACAGACAAGGCGACCAACGTGGGATGAATATTTTCTCGGCCTTGCTACTGTGATCGCGCTCCGAAGCACGTGCCCTCGACTACACGTTGGCTGCGTCATCGTTCAGGATAAGCGAATAATCGCAACTGGATACAACGGAGCCCCTGCCCATGCCGATCATTGTGATGACGTTGGGTGCCTTCTCGTTGATGGCCATTGCGAACGCGCCATCCATGCAGAAGTCAACGCCATTCGGCTCACGCGTGGCGTTAATATCGCCGAATGCGTCGCTTACATCACACATAAGCCTTGCGAGTCATGTCGATCTTTACTCCATGACAACGGCGTCTTCGATATTCGCTACCTCTACGACTACTAGAACAGGGGGAGCACCTCGCGCGCCGCGCACGCCTTCTCGCACCCAACAGGCGCGACCGCTTCGCGGCCGCGGGGCGCTCGTCGGCTCCGCTGGCGCGCATAAGTAACACGTATGAATAGCATCCTTCCTATCGAGGAGTTGCCCGAAAGCGACCACGCAGCGCGCGATGCTGCACGCGAGCTGAGTGACCGCACTCAGAAGAACGTGTTGCTGCATCGTCGTTCGTACGGATATGACCTCTATATCGTCTACGAAACGATACCGGCGAACTTCATTCCGGCAGGTCGATGCTATCTCTACACTCATGATGCCCCGACAAGGGCGTAGGAGGTCACCTATGAATTCCACCCCAGCAGCGCCTTCGAGCAACGGGAAACGGAAGGACGCTTCTGAGATCATCCCCATTGCCGAAGCGCAACATCCGCAAAGCATCCGGCGAGCCATACGGAATGTCGCTGAACTCTCAAAACGCGCCGAGATCGAAACGGCCCTCAAAAACGAAATGAAGGACGGCGTTCACTACCTCGCTACGACGAAGGATGGCGAGACTCGCTATTCGTTGCTCAAACCGGGCGCCGAATACCTTTTGGAACGACTCGGGCTGTGCGCCCGCGTGCAACCGAGCCAGATCATCCCGATGGTGCGCGACTTTGAGCGAGGATATATCTCGATCACGGCGACCTGCATCGTCTATGCGATCGACGGCGACGGACGCGAGCTGCCGATCGCCCAGCTCGACGGCTCGTGCAACAGCTTCGAGCCGCGGTACCGATACATTATGGCAGACCCGGCCTGCCCGCTTTGCGGCGCCATGGCGATCTTCAAAAGCAAGAAGGACGGTGAAGGCTTCTTCTGCTGGAAGAAAAAGGGCGGTTGCGGCGCGACCTTTAGCGCCAACGACAAGACCATCACCACGCAAAAGGTCGGGCGCATCGAAAATCCCGACATCATGGGCAGCGAAAACTCCATCTTGAAAATCGCGGAGAAACGCGCCCTGGTTGCAACGGTGCTTGCGGCCACAAATATGAGCAAGCACTTCACCCAAGATCTCGAGGACGACCTCCCCTACGCCAAATCGACCGCCACCTCAACCCCGGCGAATCCGGGAGAAAACGATCCGCCGAAGCGGAACGCAGCCTCTCGGCCGCGCCCGATGCAGCGACCGCAGCAGTCCGGCGGCAAAGACTCGACCTCGACGACCCCTAAGGAATCGCCGATGCTCACCGCCGCGATCAACCGTCTCCTGGCCATTTCTACCGACTATAAGACGGCGATGGCGCTCACGACGACACCAACTGCAATCGCGAACCACACGCTCGTACGCGTGGCGCAATTGCAACATATCGAACCGCTTCGAATCGACGACGCGCCGATCGATATGCTGAACGCCGCGGCGAAAATGCTCACGGATCGGCTCGCCGATGGCACAAGCGCTACGCCAAGCAATTAACGCAGGCAAACGAAAAAGCCCGAAGCGTATCTCGAACCCACGCTGATAGGAGATACGCCTTCGGGTTGCTCGCCGGCGCGACACCTCACACACCCCGGTACGCAGCGCGACGATAGCCTTGTTCATTCGCGCACATGGCTATTATTCCTGCTTCCGACGACGACGCGCAACCACGTACATCAAACGTGAACGCAGAAACAATAGGAGCATGCTATGACAGTAACACTCGAAAAATCGGCAGACTGGCACGAACAACGGCGCCACGGAATCGGCGGATCCGATGCAGGCATCATCGCCGGCTATACCTGGGGTGGGCGTAATACACCCTACCATCTCTGGCAGATCAAAACGGGGCAACGGGAACCCGATGACCTCAGCCACGACGCAAAAGTACGAGCAGGCACGTTGCTGGAACCTGTCGTCGTGCAAATGTACCGACTCGAGCATCCTGAGCTCACGATCTTCCACCGCAAGGAAATGACGACGTCAAAGATCTACCCCTGGGCCTACGCCCATCTCGACTTCAGCATCCATCAAGCCGGCTCCGAATGGATACCGGGCGAAATCAAATGCCCGACCCACGACGACGGATGGGGGCCGTCAGGAAGCACGCAGATCCCGGACTACTACCAACCGCAAGTGCAGCACAACCTCGCCGTGACCGGTAAGCCATACATGAAGGTCGTCGTGCTCATTAGCGGATGGGATCTGCGATCGTATGAAATCGCACGCGACCAAGACTACATCGACACCCTCATGGAAAACGAGGCAGAGTTTTGGGCCGCCGTCGAGACAGGCACAGAACCGCGCCTCTACACCGCCGACGACGTAAAAGCGCGCTTCCCGATCGCTGCCGAGGGCCGTATCACCGCGACACCGGAAGTCGCAGATACGATCGCCGCGTACGCCAAAGCCAAAGCCAGCCAGGGCCGTATCGAGAAAGAAGCCGCCGAGCTTGCAGACAAACTCGCAGCCGTCTTCGGCGAGTTTAATACCATCGTCGACGAGAACAACAACACGCTCGCGACCTACAAAACTATCGAGTGTACGCGTGTCGACCAGGAACGCCTTAAAACCGAGCGACCCGAGATCATCGAGGAATATCAAACGGTCGGTCGATATCGACGTCTCGTAATCACCAAGCAGCGCACTTAATGGAGGGTGAGTCGACGAACGAGTACACAAACGAGTCCAATGGCCGCAAACTTGCGAATCACGCTTGCGGGTGTGGGCCGAACGAAGTATGTTATACCGGTCGCGGACGGAATCGAGCCGTACACGCCTGCGGTTGCAAACGAGGTGAATCATGTCTGAACGGGCGATAGAGTCCAGTCGTATCGTCACCTCATATCGCGTGGCGTACGCCTGGAGGCCGCGCCCCTCGGATCACTCGTTCGGGAACGATCACCTGGTTACGAATGAAGCAATCGACATAGGCCGTTACCACCGTGCGCCGGGGGACGCACTCTGCAAGCCGCGCCGAAAGTTTTGGCAGCTGGAGCCGAACGCTTCCGCCAAAGCAACCTGTAAACGGTGTTTGCAGATCGCCGAGAAATTAGCCGCACGTTAGCCTAGCAGCTCAGCGATGAAATCTTTGGGCTCGTTCACTTTGTATTGGCGCTCAGATAGAAACGCGCCTAGCGCGTTCGCGATCTCGATAATCGGCGTCAGCTTGCCGACGAGCGCACGCGGGGGAGCAAAACTTGGCGACCTTCCCTCGCACCCGGGCATTTCTCCATCGGCGCAAAGGAACCACCTTCTCGCACCGCACGCAACGGCCACGATTTTGCGAACCTCTTGCACCTGCCATACCGATAGTATATGCTATCGGCATGGTACCGACAAGCACACCCATAAACGCCCAGAGCTCTGACGGCCGTTACCAAGGACGCGGACGCCTCGAGATCTATTTAAGCCCCATTATCGCATCCGATCATAACCCGAATCTCCTCACGGTAACTCTTGGAGTGACCGGATACCAACATGGCCGAGTCATCAATCTTGACCAACGAGAGTTTCCCACGACTCTCCCCACCACGCTCGATGCCCCACACTGCCTCGCAGCAATCGACCTCATGTATGAGAGCCTTTTGAAACGCTGCAACTTTACAGAATTCGACTCGTCCTTCGATGACCATGACGAAGGGCTCGCACGATTCGAAGACTTTCTCGCGATTCTCGACGTGCCGATGGTCGAGCAATATCTTCACGAAAAGGAATCCACCACGCCAAGGGCGAAAGAGTCGATCTAGCGGAACCGATAGCACGCTCTATCGCCCGCAACTCGACAAAGCCCAATGAACGGGCGCCCACTAGGCCGTTGACGGCCACTAAAAACGCCAGGAATGGCACGCTCCAAGCCCGTAGAGGCTCATCAAGAAGCACCAAGGCCCCACAGACCTTAAAATAACAAGAACGGCCGTTGATGGCCACCCTAAAGCCCGGTGAGGCAACCCCCTTTGGCAGAAGAACGAGCCCGGAGGTTCCTGAAAACCGGGCTCGTTTTTTTTGGTGTCTTGCGCTAGAGAATATCGCATTCTAAGCGCCGCCGCCCAAGGGTAGCGCGCGGCACAACGCGCGGCCGCCTCGCGGCCGCGGCCGCCGCGCCACCCTTGCGTCGCCGGCGCATGCACCATCTCGTATTCGCACACATCCACGGAAAGGGATACGAAATGGATAATTGGCAGTTCTGCCCCGTTTGCGATCAGGAGTCTGGGCCGATGGGCACCCTTGGATCCACGCTCTACTATCACTGCCACGGCTGCGGCATGACTTTCTCGGTGCCCAACGATGCAATCTAAGTCGCTCCCTGATACCGCTTCACCGTTTGCCGGCATCGACATCGGAACGATCGCTTCCAGATTCGGAGAGCGCGTTACGCGCGTCGTCCATGCGCACCGCGGTGACACCCGCCCCGCATGGTTCGACCCCCGACAGCATACGACCCACTTAGGCATTCATATCGGCCGTTTCTCGGTCTATATGGAGATCGAGGTCGACGATGAACGCCGTCGCGAGACGTACGCATCCGCTGGAGCCGCACCACGCATCGAACAGAGCGACATCTTCACGATCATCGATCGCGAGTAATGGATTCCACCTTGCATCCACAGGTTCAGGAGGTCGTCAACGCGCTCGACCCAGACCGGCCTATCGTCGTCCTCTCGCATGGCGCAGGGCAAGACTCCGCGGCTATGCTCGCCCTCCTCTACGACGATGCACGGCCTGAACTTCAGGCTACCTACGTTGGCGACCGTCAACTCCTCGTCGTTCACGCCGACACAGGCGCCGAGCGACCCGAAACAGTCTCCTACCGCGGCTGGATACGGCACTACTGCGAAGCACAGAGCGCGGTCTATTTTCAAATCGACCGCCACCTCGGCTTTCACTCGGGACACTGGGCTCAAGGGCTCCACGGTCAATGGGACGCAAGCGATAGCATCGGCTCAGTCGCCTTCGGGTCGGTCTGCAGCGATCGGCTGAAAATCGGGCCGATTTGGAAAGGAGTCAACGCAGTCCTCGCGTCGCTCTACGGATGCGCCGAGGAACAACGAGGCGGCCTCTACATGCACCACAAGCGCTTTGGAGTAATCGACTGTCTCATCGGCTTTGGCGCCGAGGAAGCACGACGCGCCCGACGCGCCGATAAGGCATCCCAACTGCCGCTCTTTAACGAACGAGCAACGCAGAAAAAACGGCAAAAGAAAGCCGACCAGCGTTGGTTCACGGCAACGGTGCGACGACGCTATCCCCTCATTGACCTCGACATCAATCGTCCCCGAGCGCAAGCATATCTCCAAGAACGAGGACTCCCGATTCCTCTTCCGAGTATGTGCCAAACTTGTCATTGGGCCGACGAAGCATCCGTCGCATTGCTCGATCGCACCGATCCAGCGCTCATGCAATATTGGATCGACGCAGAAGCACGAAAGCGACGACACCACCCCGGCAACGGGAAGAATCTCGGCGTTAAGGGCACTATTTCACTCCCGCAGTTTCTAGCGCGAGCACGTAGCATCTACGCCGCTCTTTCAACCGACGATCTGAAAGAGACCATCCGTCGCAATGGACACTCCGTTAAATCACGCATGTAAGGAGATATCTATGCACACCTATCGCATCATCTTTCATTGGCACCCGACTAGGCGGCCATGCGAACGACGCATGACCATCGTCTCTGCGAAATCGGCTGCGGAAGCACTCCGCTCGTACCACGAGTACGTCAATAAGTCACGAATCGTCGACGATTGCACACGCTGTAGTCCACATGGCGATGCTCCGCGTGCTTATCGCGTCTCTTAGAAACGATACGACTAGCGCCGCCGCCCAAGGGTAGCGCGCGGCACAATGCGCGGCCGCTTCGCGGCCGCGGCCGCCGCGCAACCCTTGCGTCGCCGGCGCGCGAAGATTGAAAACACGCTCCATTCTTCCTGGAGGCTGACCCGCATGAGAAATGCCACCTCGAGCATACAGCTCGGGTTTTTTGCCATGGCTGATAACGACATCGTTGTCAACCCGGAGATAGTCCTCGGACCAATCGAGTCGCCCCTGCGCCAAGCGATGCGCGCACTCTATTCCGAGCTGATGGGCGACACGAAACTCAGCTCGGCTCGCATCTTCGAGATCTGCCGCGCCTACGGGTTTGATACCCACCAGGATGCCTATAACATCCTCGAAGGCGCAATCACTCAAGCTGCCGGCACCACCGGCTTCTCGTTCGCTGATGCGTGCGACTTGCTCGAGCACTTCCCTACCTTGGTATTTCGCACCGAAGACCGCGATCGGTATCAGCAATTTTCGACCCCGCCAACCATTGCGTTTTCCGCGCGTCGCCTCGCGTCGATCGACCGCGACACCGACGTCGTGCTGGAACCATCGGCGGGAACGGGTGGTCTCGTCGCTGGACTCGGAGGACTGGGCAACCGCCTCGTCCTCAACGAACTCGACGCTCGCCGGGACGCGGTCCTTGCTGAGCTGTTCCCGCTCGCGTCACGGTCGTCAATCGACGCGCGATATCTTGAAGCGCTCATATCGCTTGCGAAGCGCCCTTCGGTCGTATTGATGAATCCACCCTTCTCCAGCGACGCCATTGGCGGACAGAGTAAGGATCGACAAGTCGGCCTCGACCACATCGCGCAGGCTATGCGCGTCTTGCGCGATGGCGGCCGACTCGTGGTCATTGTCGGAGGCAACCAACACCCGCAGATAATCGCCGACGAATGGGCGCCCATCCTCCGGGGAGCGTCGCTCCGCCTCGCGATCACCATCGATGGGCGCGCGTATGCCAAGATGGGAACGGCGTTTCCTACCGCGCTCGTCGTCATCGACAAAACCCCGGACTTGCCGCTCATCGCAAGCAATACGGTCGAGCTCTCGATCGAAGACCTCCCCCTCATCCCCACGATCGAGCGCGCACCGCTTGCAGAACTGCCCGTCGAGCAGACCTCGCTGTGGGCATTGCGACCCACCGTGGCAACGCGGAAAACGAGCACGAGCGTCTTCGAAGGCTTTACGCCGCGCTTCGATGACGTGCAGACCTACCAGTACGCCTACGCGCCACAACCCCACACCGACGAAACGACGAAATTCGTCCACTATCAACCAACCCTCAATATCCCCGGCGCAATTCCCCATCCGGCAAACCTGGTTGAGAGCATGGCGCTCGGCAATATCTATCCGCCAAAGCTGGAATGTAATTCGCTTCCGCTGCGAATACCGACGAGCGTCTTCGGCGCAGTCTCGAATCTGCAACTCGAGCGTACGTTATACATCCGCAACGCGTGGCAGAAAACTTACAATATCCCCATCGTCACCCGCGACCCCGAAACCGGCGACCGCCACCAAGAGAACGTCAATATGCGCGGCGGTTACATGGTGGGCGACGGAACCGGTGTCGGGAAGACCCGTATCATCTGTCTCTCCATCATCATGGAGATGATCGACGGACGCACGCGCCATGTGATCTTCTCGCCGAAGGAAGAGCTGCTGACCACCCTGCGCAACGAATGGAAAGCAGTCGCCGGCGAGCAGAACGCCGCCGCGATCGTGAACCTTGGAGATTTCCCGATCAACACCGATATCTCCATGAAGCACGGCATCTTGTTCTCGACGTACGCTACCCTGCGGACAGGATCAAGGAACGGCTCGCGCTCGCGACTCGACCAGATCCTGCAATGGTTAGGGCCGGACTTCACCGGGGTCATTGCCTTTGATGAAGCGCACGAGTTAGCAAACACGCTCGATAGCGTCGGCACCCGCGGAACAGCGAAAGCCTCGAAGCAAGCGATCGCCGCGCAAGAGTTGCAAACGAAACTCCCGGATGCGCGCGTCCTCTATCTCTCGGCAACCTGCGCATCCAAGGTCGAGGCCTACGCCTACGCCCCACGCCTCGGCCTATGGCGCGCCAATAGCGCCTTCCTTGACCGCAATCAGTTTCTCAACGAAATGCAATCGGGAGGAACGGGAGCACTCGAACTCCTCGCGCGCGACTTGAAGCAGCGCGGGCTCTACTCGTCCGCCTCACTCTCGCTGAGCGGAATCAACGTCGAACGGGTCATTCACCAACTCGACGACGCGCAAATCGAAGGCTACAACGCCCTTGCGCGGGCGTGGCGCATTATCTATGACAACATGACCACCATCCTCGCGAATCGCGAATCGAGCGCGCGGGAAAGCATGGCCGCACGCAGCGCTATCGCTTCGGCGAGACTGCGTTCGCTCCAGGCGTACCTCGGGTCGGCATCCATGCCAACCGTCCTGGAACGCCAGCGCCAATGCCTCGCAGATGGCTACGCCATCGTGGGACAGATCGCCAACACGTACGAGAGCAGTATGCGCGCCGCTCTTTGTGACGTTGATGACGATACCGACCTAGATACGGTCGACACCTCGCCGATCCAGATCGTGTACCAGTACCTCGACACGGCCTTCCCCACGCGGCTGATGCGTACGGTGGTCGACCCTGAAACGGGAAATGAAATCACCGAGCCGGTTCGCGACAAGGACGGAAACGACGTCGAAGACCCCGCGGCCGTCGCGATTCGCGAACAACTCAAGAGCCAAATCGCCGACATAAACGTGCCGGACTCGATCCTTACCATCCACCTGGATACCTACGGCGCCGACCGCGTGGCCGAAGTGACCGGACGCACGAGTCGCCTGCTGCGCGTCAACGACAATGGCGTGTACCGCCGCATCCTCGAAAAGAGAGCAGCAAACGCGAACCAAGCCGACATCGACGCGTTCATGAATAACGAGAAAGACCTCCTCGTCTTCTCCGACTCGAAAGGCGGAACCGGCCTTTCTTACCACGCGTCGCTGGATTGCAAAAACCAGCGGAAACGCGCACACTTTCTCCTACAAACGCCCTTCTCGGCCGAAAAGGCCAAGCAATCCCTCGGGCGCACCGACCGCTCGAACCAAGCCTCGAAACCCGATTGGTTCCTCTGCGGAACCAACGCGCCAGGCGCAGCCCGGTTCATCGCCGTGTTAGCACGACGACTCGAGAACCTCGGCGCCGCGACGATGGGGCAGCGCGACGGCGCAAGTAATGACCTGTTCTCCGCAGACGATAACCTCGAAAGCGAATACGGCCAGCAAGCCGTACGATCGCTTATGTCATCGATCTACCACCAGGCTCTCCCGATTAGCAAAGAGGCCTTAAAAGCCCAAACCGGCATCAGTCTCGACGTCAACGATAAAGGCACCCTCGTACCGGCACTCGACGTCAAACGATTCCTCAACCTCGTCCTCTCGTGCGACCTCGGACACAATAACGACGGCCCACAAAATCTGCTCATGGATGCGTTCTTCGAGCGCTTCCACGAACTGATTGACATCGCCAAGCGAACGAATACCTACGACACCGGCCTCACCACGATCCGCGCTCAACGGATCGACGTCGCAAAACGCGTGAACCTCACGCGCGATACCGATGGCCTCGAAGTCGACCTCCTAACGCTACGCGTCGAAAAGAACAGCGAACCGCATAAGTTCGCCAGCGCAAAAGCCGCGATCACTAGCGCTACCCACCGTTACGGCCCGAACAGTGGCTGCATCGGCATCACCGAGGACGGCTCGATCGCAGCCTGGTATCGCGTGCAAGGACTCGATAGCAATGGGCAACCGATCACGCTCTACGCCCATGTCCACCCAACGCATAAGAAAATCGAGCACGCTCCGCTACGGTTCACGACCGACTTTGCCATCGACGACGAGCAAGCGCAGTGTATTTGGAACACTGCCATCGAGCAGGCCCCGCAAACGCACCAAGAAACCATGTACCTCGCAACGGGAGCGTTGCTCTCGATCTACCATCGCCTCCCGAAGACCCTCGCAAAGATCGTCACCGTCACAACCAGCACCGGCGAACGCGTCGTCGGCCGCGTGCTTGAAGCCCAAGATGCAAGCGCGCTCCTTGAAGCACTGGCTGGAGGGAAATCGCTCTTTGATATCGAGGAGGCCTTCGAAGCCTGCTTCGACCAGGAAAAAACCGTCACCTTACGGGGACACTGGCGCTTTACCTGTCGCACGATCGGGGGGAGACCCGAACGCGTTATCGACTTCCCGCCCGTCGACTTGTACAGTTGGCGCTCGAAACTCACTGCACTCGGATGCAAAGCCGAACGCATGGGGTATCAGTGGTACTTTACTCTGCCTGCAGACCGAGTAGCAGCAAAAGAAGCGTTTGCGTCGATCGTCAAGCAACATGCGGTGATCAACATTGCTTAAGAACCAGCAACCTCGGCAAAAGGAGCCCGTCAAGGACGTGAGCGCATCGACACGTATGGCGGCGATCCTCACGCGAGAACCCCTCGTCGTCGCCGACGATACCGAGATCCGAGTCGCCCCATCGCTCAACAACCCGATTCGCGCACGACGACTCGGCTAACAACGACACAGACCGTATCGGCGTCCCTGCCCACGCGACGGAAGACGGCGCGGCTTCGCCGCGCCGGTCGCGCAGGCAGGGACGCCGATACGGTCTCGGTCTTTGCAAATAGCGCTCAACGAAAGGGATCAAATGAACTCGTTTCGCTCAATGATCGTATCAAAGCCACGCAAGAACGATGAGGCGGTGCTTGCTGCACTAAAACTCATCGACGATGAGGTGCTCTCGTTTATCGCTGCGCGCGGGACAACGATCGACATCCTCGGCGACCGCCGATACAACGACGCTTCCCCTGAGCTGCGTCGACTCGGAATCGACGTCGACAGCTGGCCCACACCGCCGGCGGGCCTCTTCGTCGTTGCGGAGAGGCGTCTCTATCTACGCTCTACATGCGTCATGACGGTGGTCCACGAGCTCGGCCACGCGTTTGACCTCGCGCTCTCGCCCTCCGATGCGTATTGGACAACCACTGTCCCAACGTGGCGGACCGAACACGCGAAAACGATGAAGTTCGTCACACCCTACGCTGCGGCGGGCGAGGACGAGTCATTCGCTGAGGCATTCCGCGCCTGGTGGGACGCAAACAATAGCGCATCACCGTGGCCAAAGGTCACGCGGGAACGCCTCCGAAACGTCAGCCCCGCACTGCACCGCACCATGGAGCGATGCATCACCCAAGTACTACGCAATGCGAGCGCCGCATGAGCAACATCGCTCGCATCGCCGCAACAATACTCTTCCTGGCGCTTCTCCTCCCTGCGCCAATGAGCGCGCACACCCAGCCCGTCGAAGGGATCCCGATCACAACGCACGCGCTTTTGGCAGGGCCACCGGTTCAAACGGATTCCTGCACCTTGAGCACCGTCGCGGACACCGGAGCTATCGCTAGCACGGCGATTCTCGGCTATGCCGCCAGCCGCTCGCGCGGCATCGTACGATACCTGTTCGCAGGCGCGGCCGGCGCGGCAGCAACGCACAGCGCAGAAAGTGCGGTTACGGTGCGTTTCACCAATGAATCGACCCACACCGCAACGATGGTGCGCTTCGCCGTTCGCGCTCCCAACGGCATTACCGTGTATCTCCGCGACGTCGGCACATTCTCCCCAGGCATCAGCATCACACACACCTTCACGGGCATCGTTGCCCCGCCCGGCTTCTTCGGATCAACGAATCTCCGGTGTCGCGCACACGACATCATCTTTACCCATCACGTCATTTGGACCGGAGGACACCATGAATAAACTCATCCTCGAACTCGGGGCTACGCTGAAGCCCGAACAGACGCACCTCATCGCCCTCCACAAAACGAAAAGCGATGAACTGCTCCTGACGATCCAGCTCGCTTCGGACACCGCTGCCGCCGTTTCCATCCCACCCGTGCAATTCCAAGGAACGATCGAGGAACTCGCGGCACAAGCCGACGACGGGCTGCTCGCATACGCCGAGAAGGCGACCCAAAGCATCAACGACGCGGCCGCTGCGCTTGCGACGATCGAAAAGGAAACCAGCGAGAAGCTCGCAGCCGCGAGAACATCAGCAGCAACGCGCACCAAGCACATCCCGCCAGCAAAAACCGCCGCGATTGCCCTCGTCGTGGCACCAGACAACGCCGTCACCACGATCACGTTACGCGGCTCGACAAAAGCCAGCAACACCACGACGGGCTCGAAGACGGTCGACGGCCTCGCGATCGGCACCTACGACGTCGTGACCACCGCCGAGGGCTACGATAGCCTCACGGCAGTCGTGGTTCTGCCCAAAGCCGATCAGACGGTGACGCACACCGCAACGCTCGCCCCCGCAACCCCCTCGTTGTTCGCGTAAGAAAGGAGAACACCGCGATGAACGTCACCTCTCCCAAACGCATTATCCGCTACGAGGGGCACACCCTCGCCGACCTCGCGCCCGGACAACCGATCACCAGCGTGCTTGCCATGCACGCCAACCAACACCCGGCCTTAGCCTCGGCAGTGCTCGAAGGCCCCGTCAATGAAGCCGGCACCGTGGTCTATACGGCAAAAACCAATGTCGGCACCAAAGGCTAGAAAACACAGCCTCGCTGAGCGTCTGCGAGAGAACCACGACGAACTCATGGCGCTCAACGATAGCCCTGATTTTCTTGACGATCAGAAGCACAAGCAGATGGGGGACCTCATCTTCGCCGCACTCCAGCGTAGTACGATCGAAAGCCTGCCGGCGGTATTATGTCCACTGCTGCCATAGCACACGCCGGCATCCCTCTGCTCGGTGCAAAGACGAAGATCTTCGCAACGGAGATCGCAAAGCATCGAGCGCTCTACCCGATCGCGCAAGCAATCGCAACGAGTCAGTCTGCCCCGTCGATCGAAGCAAACGAAAGCGGCGATCTCGCTTCTTGCGTTTTCTACGCATGGATTCACGCCAGGCATCCAGGAGAAGTCTTAGGATGCACCGCAGTCGAGGTCGAGATTCAAGACGAGGTCGAATACGTGACCTACGCTGGCATGGATTGCATCGGCGACTCGTTCACGTTCCCGTCAGACTACCACACGGTAACGAGAGCACACCCGCTCCTCCTTGCATCACTCTTCGAGGAGGTCGAGCGTGCTGGTTCTGAACTGTTGCTCAATATCGTCACGCCTATTGCCGGCGCTCGAGCATACGTGAATACCTACCTCAATGGCGATCGTAACGAGTTTTACTACGAACTGGCTCAAAGTGCCGAGGAAGAGCACAAGAGCCTCCAACACTATTTACGCGATGCCTTCGGACGCGACCTCAATGCCCCATGGAACATCACGCGCGCCCTTGGCGCACACGTCGTACGCAGTGCCTATGAAGGTTATCTCTCGGCATCTCGACGCTGGTCTCTGAACGACTGCGAGCTCGCCATTGCTCGCCTTCGACCAAAAAAGATGCGAAACATCTGCGCTAGGATCCTCGCGTGTACCAAAACGCTCAAGACCATCGCGAAACGGAGCCAAAGAGCGCAGCGACTCTTTTACGGGACCGACCGCTCAGTCTACGATCCGAATACGTTTCCCGCTCCGATTGGCTTCTTGAGTGACCCGGACGAGCGCACCTTAGAGTTTGTCGCCGACGAGGCTACGCAGTCTATGGAATCGGGCGGGACACCCAGCTATCTCGATATTCACGCCGGACACCTGGCATCGGCGACGATGATCGACGCCACCGGCGCCGTCTTGTCGGCTCAGCGAGCTGCGATCGACGCCATAGCATCAACTATTCGCGACCTTCACGCTCTGAACTCGGAGGAAAAATGCACGAATTGAAATCGGCACTGCTGATCTACGAACACCAACGAGAAGCCGCGTTTGTCGAAGAACGACCCATCATCGTGCATCATCGCGCATCGATGGATGGCAACGGCGTTCATCTCGGTCAGCCATCAGTGATCACAAGCACGTTCCTCGAAGAGATCACGCGCCTAAACGGCCGGGCGACTCTCTGCTTGCTCCATCCGCGTATCATCGCCATCGCGAGCAACCATAACCATATTGCCTGGTTTCGCGACACGGCTGCCGCGACGCTCTTCTTCAAAACAGGCGATCCAGCCGTTAACGCACAATCGGGGGAGGCTATTCCGCTGCCGCGACTGATCTTTCGAGCGAGTCGAGAGAACCGCGGGTGGAACCTGTCGGTCTGTGCGGTTGCCGACGACCAACCATTGCACCGTAAGACGAAACTCGGATTCGCTCCGCTCTATAACGTCTCTGGCGACGGGAGGGTATGCTTTGGCTCCACCACGCCAACACCAGCGGACACGCCGCTTGACGAACTACCCGACCTGATGGAGCGCCACTTCTTCTCGTCGGCGTTCACACACACCAGTCACCATCGAATCCACAATTACAAAGGATCGTACGCCGAACTGCTACGCGCGGCGCGAAAAGCCAAACGATTCGCACCTGCATGGATCGCTCCGATGCGTAACACCCTCGGCGACTTCCTCAATACTGCGTGCTAGGAGGTTGGAATGAGCACACCAATTTTTCAGCCCCAGCCCGACCGTGTTGTCCGACTCGCGATCGTTGGTGTCGGCGGCACCGGAAGCGAACTGCTCTCGCACTTGACACGACTCCATAATGCCCAGCAAGCACGAGGAACGAGCGGGCTCCACGTCACGGCTTTCGATCCGGATACCGTGAGCCTCGCCAACATCGTAAGACAACGCTACTTCGCGAGCGATATCGGACGATCGAAGGCCGTAACGCTCATCGAGCGCATCAATACCACCTGCGCGCTCAACTGGGAGGCCCAATCACGAAGGCTCACCAAAACCGACCTTCGAGCGCGCACGTTCGATATCGTCATTTCCTGCGTCGACTCACGACGCTCTCGTAACGAGCTGTGCAGCATGCTCGACCGCACGATCACCACCTACGGCGAACAACGCCCGCCGGCGCGCGTATGGATAGACTGCGGCAACACGCAGTATAGCGGCCAAGTCGTCCTGGGTACCCCAGGATCATCGACGCTCTCGGCGCGCTCGCGTCGGACAGCAGTCCCGTGCGTCCATGAGCTGCACCCCGAGATCGTCGACCGACGTCTCGACGTTCTCGACCCTCCATCCTGCAGCGCGCTCGAAGCGCTGGCGCACCAAGGATTGATGGTAAATGCGATGACCGCCACGATCGCGGTTGACCTGCTCGACGAACTCCTCACCACCGGAACCGTCGTGCAGCACGCAAGATACTTCGACCTACGGAACGGCACCCTCGCCGGACGCGCAACGCCAGAGGCGCCAAGCCCGCGCCCGCGTCGCAAAAGCCGACAAATATAGACTCGTACGCACGACGCCCCCGCAACGCCGGCACCGCCAACCCGCACCGCTTCGCGGCGCGTGCGGTGCCTCCGTGCGCGCGCGTCGTGCATTTGCGACAGTCATACTATCTCGTTACAGAGGAGAAGACATGGCTCGCACCTATCAGCGCGTTCCCCGTTCGCAATCAGGACGGTTCCGTCGGCCTACCCGCTCTTCCATCACCGGCGGAGGGCGGCGCCGTATCCACATGGCCCTCGCCGCTGGATCGGAGGAATAGCAATGGCTACAACATCGCACTCCACCGACATATCGTCAATGGAATGGCTGAAGATGCTCCTGGCATCCGACCTGCTCTCCTTTACGGGCGTGTGCGCCTGTGGCCGGAAAATCTTCTCGAGTCACAGCAAGCGCTGCGTCCGCTGTAATGCCCGCGCTCGCGCGGCGATGCCGTCCCAACGTCGGAAGGGGGGACACTAACATGCCAGGCTTCACCCATAGCATCGTGAGCTACCCACAGCGCGGAGCCGGCGGAGACGCCCGCTATCGGGGAAACTGCGCTCCGCAAATCGTTGCGGACTACCTGCACACGTATCACGCCAATAACGACGGGAGCTTCGACACGAAGCACCTCGTTATCGACCCGATGCGCGGGTCGGACACCACCGGAGACGTCTGCCGAACCTATGGAATCCCATATCAAGGGTTCGACCTCTCTGATGGGTTCGATGCAAGCAGCGATTCGCTACTTGACGCACTCAACGGCCAACACGCGCGAACTGCGTTCCTCCACCCACCGTACTCACAGATGATTCCCTACTCCGGGCACGTGTGGGGGGAGCGGGCACACGCAGCAGACCTGTCGCGTATGAGCGAGGAGGACTTCGAGGCAGCGCTCCAGCGCGTGCTTTGGAACGTCGCCGAAGCGATCGAGCCTATGGGGCACTATGGCGTCCTCGTCGCCAATTGGCGACACCAAGGCCAATACTACCATCTCGCAGGACGCGTCCTCGCGTTGGCCCCTGACCCACTGGAGATGGAGGTCATCAAAGTCCAGCACAACACCTCCTCTAGCCGTGTCGGCTACAGCGGCTCGTTCGTGCCGACCCTCCACGAGCAATTTCTCATCTTTAAGCGCCAGCACGACCCGACGATCCTCTCGTTCGCACTCGCAGCGATCGAACGCGCCGAAGCGACCACGGCGATCACCTGGCGTAACTTGGTGACACGCATCGTCGAACCTGGAGAAACTATCACACCCACGCGACTAGCCCAGCGCATCTCCGCGCATCCCAAGGCCGCGAATAACCGCCACATCACAGAAAAGGCGCGGCAACTCACCCAGGACCAAAGCCTCTTTAAGCGGCTGAAGCCAGGCGTCTATTCGGCGGTTTTCGAGCGCGCGGCATAGCCAGACGATGAGAGACTCACAAACGGCGCGCTACGCACCACCAAACTATCCCGTTACCTGGACGCTCGCGATGCGCGCCAACGAGGACGGGAACTACGAACGAGCCGTGACGCTCTTCCGCGCAGCCTTGCGCACAATGGAGCAAAACTTTTCGAAACGACATATCGACGTCGTGAAAGCCCGCATCGACCGGGCCGAAAAGGCGCTGGCAAAAAACAAGAGGTGGTCGGCATGACGACCGACCACATCATCCAAATCGCGATTCTCATGACGATGGACCTTCTGATGGGTGCGTACTTCACCATCGAATTCCATCGACTTATCGCACGCACAATCAAACGCCACCGCAAACGACACCATTGCTATGCGCGCACGCGCTACGCAGCGCCTGGTCGTTTACAGCACGCGGCGCAAAAATATAACCGCTAGATCGCACGCGACAGCGCGGCTGCGCGGGCGGGGGACGCGCGGCTTCGCCGTGCGCGCCCGCTACGCCACGCCGTCGCGTTGCGTAGCACAGGCTAAGGCTTAAGGAGGCCGACTAAGTATGTTTATTTCATTCACGCCAATCTGCGGCTGCATACAATGCCGACGCATCGCCTGGACGCTCATCGCGCAGACGGTGGCCATCGATAACTTTAACGCCGCCGAGCGAACGCTCCACGCTACGGAGACCCTGCGCCCCTTTGCGGCGCCGTCGACCGCCATCACCATCGCCCCGCACGAAAATCATGACTGAGTGCTTCTGCTGCGGTAGTCCGACCGGCGAAGGCCAATCTGTGGTCCTCCCGACAGGAATGCGAGTCATTTTGTGCTCGACGTGTCACGGACTCGACGGCCCAGAGGGAATCGCCCTCATGGAAGGCGAGAGCGTCTTTCATGCCCACCGTTCGAGCAACGTGCCAACGCAAAGCATCGAGCACGCGCTCATCAACCTCGCGGCGAACCTCGACGTCTCGTTCGCTGCGATCACCGACGTCGCCGAACGCCTCGCAACTACCGTGGCAACATCGATCGGGGACCCCACCTCGAATCAGCCGACGCGGCGTCGATATGCCGTATTTGTCGATGAAGCCGTCAGCCGCATTGCCACCGTTACCGCAACGACTCCCGCCGAGGCGCTGACGAAAGTCCTCGCCTGGATCCATGCAGAGCCGGCCACCTTCCCCGACCAAGACGTTACGATCGACCCGGTCTTTCGGGAATCCCGAGGCTTCCGACCGGTGAGTATCACTATTCCGCCCTACCGACTCGAAGAGGGCGATAGCCATGAGTAGCGCCCGACCGCCGCGCGCTCTCACTGTCATCGAAGGCACAAGTCGAGTCTGTGTCGTCCAAGACGGCGTCGACGGGTATCTTGAGCTCGACTGCCATTTCAATACCGAAACAGACGCACGCCGATTCGCCGACCGCGCGAATTTGAGGCTCGGCGTATCCCATGCACAACGCATGGCGCTCACGTTCGGAAGCATGTTTGGCTGGGATACACCCGGCGCACAACCTGATAGCCCCCTCTGCCTCAGTGCGACCAACCTCGTCGGCGAGGTCGCATCCGACAATAACGCGGAAAATATCGATAGCCGCACCTACGTCGTCATTAATCTAGGAGCGGAGGATGAGTCGACCACCACCTTCGGGGCATTCACCGCCGACAACGCCGACGCGATCGCCGATGGAATGATCAATATCGCGGAGATTCGGCAACACCTCGCAGAAAAGGGATCCTACCGCGGCGGGGGGGGAGCCGCTGCGAGCTGGACCATCGAACTCTATAGCCTCCGATGCCCGGTCTGTAGGACTCCCGTCGATCCGAAAAAGGGTTGTGCGAACGCCTATCAGTGCTTCTGCGGCGACTGGATTTCGTGCGACGACTACTGTGGCCAACCGCTCTGCCCAGGCTATAAAATCCGCCCCGACGACCGGAAGGCGCAATAGTAAACTATAAAGCGCGCCGTCTTATGAGACCCGTACTATCGACTATAACCACGCTCTGCGCTGCGGCAATCGGTTTCTATTTTGGAGACCGCTCAAGCCGATAATCAGCCCGACCAGCGCTAGCGCAACAACGGTAAGAAGTGCGCGCCGATTACCCCCAACAACGCCCCTACCACGACCAAGGCGGTCGCCTCAACGGATACCCACCCAAACCCTTGATGCGACCCGCCACCGCCACCTGACATCTCGCGCCGAGCAAGCTCCTCAGCCGCCACGCGCAAGCGCTCCACTTCTACTGAAATAGAGCTATCCCGAATCATAGTCGCTGCGCGAAACTCGGAGGTCGCCAACGCTCGCGCCGACGCAACGACCTCCTGGGTAAGCGTATCTGCACCAGCAGCAATCGTCGTCATGATCGATTCGGAGACTGCCTCACGCATACGAGCCTCCTCTTTGGCAACAGCTCGGGACAACTCAGATGGCATTGATTGTAACGTGCCCGCCAACGATTCGATGCCATCTTGGCTCTCGCGCGCTTCGCGCACAAGAGCCCCAATCGCCCCTAACAGCACCCATACCTCATCGTCGTCGCCCAAGCGAAAGCGCTCACCTAACCGCAACAACAAGCGTGACTCTCGCTCGGGTAGCGCCGACCGCAATTCCTCTAATGCGCTAGCCACTACTTCTTCCCACTCTCGCGACGCATAGAAGTCTTCGACGGCCGCTTAACACCGAAAACGCTACGAATCGTCGATACAGGTATGTCTCGTTCGAGCACCTCGCTAATGTATCGACGTAAATCACTCACCGAAACCCCATCATTCTGAATCAATTCACTACCCCACTCACTGATCTTCTTCCGCTGATCGCCACGGCTCCGCGCTAGGGACTCGACTTCAGCGCGCACTTTCCCATCAGACAATAAGTTTAGTAACTCGTCGAGCGATACTTTGCCCTTGGACGCGTCGTTATCGATTGTCATTTCTATCCTTCCGTAGCGATGAATACTAACCCGACCCTTCGCTGACACCTTGCTCGCACCTCTTCTTCTCCTCCACTCCCAAGTCGAAGCGTTTCGGCAAGCGTCTTCATGACACACCTGAACCTCACACCCTGCGATATCTAACCATCACTTCTATGAATCCCCCTGGTGGGATTTTCTCCATTGGTGGTGAAAAGTCGCACCCATGACCAGGTCGCATCGGCTTCTCGCCCCACAGTACGCCCTCCGCGTCATCCGATACACGACCCTCCATGAACGCTATGCCGTCGTCGCAGCCTTCGGACAGAGCCGAACCCTCGAGGATATGGTCGCAATCCTCGTTATGAGTACCGAGGAAACCACCCGCTATGGCTCGCTCATCCTCACCCTGCCGCGAAGCGCCGAACCCTTCTCCAACGATGACCTCCTCGCGATGATCGCCCGCGGAACGTCCTGCCGAGGTATCGAGAGTATTCTCGCCGTCGTCCACGGGCCACCGATCGAAAACACGCGCCCCCATGCACACGTCCTCGTGAAATTCGCCGCATCAATCCGTGGTCCAAAACGGCAAAGCCAAACCCTGAACACCTTCGCCGGAACGATCGCAAAACGCCTCGACGGCGGACACTTCACCAGCGACCCACCGACGTCGCATGGCCGACGGAAGACCCGTCGTGACCGCGACAATAGCCTCGGGTTCGACGAATGGCTCCTCGACGTTCACCACCTCGATAAGATGGTCGAACAAGCGCGCTCGATCGACGATATCAACCGCCTCCTCCAAGCCTACCATCTCGACTACCGCACGACCGATAAAGGCGCCCTCGTCGGCACCAGATCAAGCCGCCCTGTCTTCATCAAAGCCAGCCGACTGCACCTAAGTCCCAATCGTCTTATGGATCTCTACGGGTGCCTCCCGACAAACCTCCCAACCCGCTACCTCTTCGACTACGAACGGGATAAACGCGATAAATACAGCCCCGAAATTGTTCGCGCCTGGGAGTCGGCTCACGCCGCTTGGAACGCCCAACACGGCACCGAAAACAAGGTTGACCGGGACGCCATTCAGCGCAACTATCTCCCCCGCTATCGCGAACTTGCCCGCCGGAAACGATTCGAGAAAAAGGCCCTCGGAGCCGTCGCGACCGAGACCGAAATCATCCACCGTGCCCTTCTCCTTGACCACCACTTCGCGGAGCAACGACGAACGCTCAACTACCCCCCACGACCTCACGCCCAAATCGGCACCTGGCTACAACAGATATCCAGCACCGAGGCCCCAATCGGATCCTCGGAAGGGGTGCTCGAAAGCACAACGCACACCACGAACCCCTGGCTCCCCGCAGCACACCTCGGAGCGATCAAAGCATGGTACGACGACCACCGGCGCGTCGCCACGCTCGACGGTAACGGACGCCTCACGATCCTTGCCGCACGCCTAGCGGAGCACCGCTGGAGCGACCTCGCCATCACCCTCACTCGACCCATCGCGCTTCACCCGGACCTTAAACCCGAGGAACGGAACGAGCTCGAATCCCTTGGTTCCACCACCACTATGCAACCCGTCACGCTGTCCGACGCCCTCCGACGAATGCTCCACCAACCCTACCACTTCGACACCACGATCCAGCGCACGCTCCTGAGAGTCAATAACTTCTCCTGGATCACCAGCACTACCAAACCAAAACAAATTCGCGAACTACGCTGGGAGTCTCGCCGTACTCCGGCGCCCCCCACCGCCGGCTTAACAATGCCCCTTCTTCATCAGCCGCGGACGGTCACGAATACATCCGCGCCGCCAACCAACCAAGCGCCAGCAAATATCCGCGCTGACGAACCACTCTCCAAATCAACGAAAGCACCGATTCAACCGGCGCCCGAACCTCCAAAACCACCGTCACGACCGCCGACCTTCGCCAACGCCGCAGATGCCTGGGCATACATTGACAGCATACGTCCATCCACTCGCCTACCCCAAGACGACACACCCTTGTCGCAACGCGACCCCAACCGAGTAACGGACGCCGAGATCTATCGATTCTTAACGCCTCACCCGATTAGAGACCTCACGACAGCCCCCCCTGACGCCCTATCGCCACACGCGCGCTTGAAAATCCAACGTCTCGTGGAGTATTTCGAGGCCGACTCAATCGACACGAAAAATGTCATCGTCTTCTTCCCTCCCGACCCCAGGCCATACCGATACACGATGCGATGGAATGATGAAGCCGGCGGGGTAACAACCATGCCGCTCCCTCTCTATGATGACCGCCTCGCTGCAACTAGCGACACCTGGAGAGAACGCCTCGACCAATACTTCGATGACCTCCGCCGAAACGGAGAAATCGTTCCTGCACCGCTCGCGCAGAACATCGCCACTCACTACGGAATCACGCAACGCATGATCCCCAATATCCCTATCGCGTCAGCACATGAAGCTGAACTCTACACGATCGTTGCGACGGGCTCAGCATTCGATGACGAACCGCACATCGACCCGGAGATCGCCGACTACTGCCGACTGCACGGCTACACGATCGGCATCGACATCGAAGATCCATCACCAGAGCAACTCAAAAGAGAGCAGACGAAAACACGCCGCGGTCGTACGTTCTTGCGACGACATTAAAAAAGCGCGCCCGGCCGTCCGGCTTCGCCGAACGCTCCGGGCGAGAGTGCGCGCACCGGGGGTAGCGCCCGAAAGCGCGTTGCTATGATGGCTGAAATACACCGCCTTTGGCGGCGCTAACTTTGGAGCCTGCTTGCGTGGCGCTCGATTAACGAGGAAACTATGCGCGCCGGTAGCGCCTTAATCGCTTGATGAAAAAGCGCCCAGCCTGGTTCCATGTACTGCGAAATGAAAAACCACTCCGCGAACGACTCGCAATAGAAAAATTCCGAGCACATTCGATAACCCTCGTCATCTCTCGAATGTGTCACCAGATTGACAGCTTGCTTCCATTCCGATTCTATCATGCAATAATCTTGATCTTGGTTGTATACTCGTCGTCCCAGCGTAAAATCAAAGGCATGGCCTAGTTCGTGAGCCGCGACATCAGGCCGTATTTCACCCGGCGGAAATACTGAAATAGACCGCCAACGCGGCCTGGAAAGCCAGAACGACATCCCTCTGCTCATCGGAACGCTTTCCCAATTAAACTGTGCATAGACTTCATCGCTGGAGGTCTGGAAACAGCGCCACTCTTGATCCCTACACCAGTCGAGCGCAGCGGGTCGACGGAGCCGTTCACGTAAAATCGACGCGACGCTATCGGTCACATCACTGAGACCTGACCATGGGATTTCGTCCTCGTGCAGCGGTTCGGTCATCGGCTCTTACCCGGCTAGTTCGCGCCACCGGTAATAATTGCTAGCAGACGCGCGACCACTGAGGCAATCGCCGGCCCCGCAAGCCATACCCAGACGCGTCGAATCCACCAGCCGAAACAGACATACGCGAGCACCCGCTTAAACATTTGGCGCCGCCCCCTTTTCAATAGACATATTTCTTGCACGATTGTGGCCGCGCCTTCGCGGGAACACCTATTTTTCGCGCGCAGGATATTTCTTCGCTAATACATAATCGCCTAATCGTGCGTATCGGTAGCCAAATCCCTGCCTGTGGGAGTCTCGACGACGAACACCGGGCTCGCTCGTGCCCTCAATGCATCGCCGCCTATGCCGCCCGTCGACGCATCTCGCGCCGCCGATCTACGCCTCAAACTCGCGTCCGCCGCGGCGAGCGACCACTCTGCAACCGCCCGTGGGGTCACGACCCGTTCGACTGCCCCGATTGCCGCATTGTAGCCCGCACAGCGCCCCGCGTTCCCCGATGCGGTTCTACCGATCCACTCCACCGCGCCCGGAGATGCGGCGCATGTCGGCGAGCGGCTGTCGCTGCTTGGACCGAACGGCAGGGCAAGGATACGCCAAGCGATGAGCGCGCACGGGAGCGAGCCCGTCGATCGGCGCTACGGGCGAAGGCGCCTCAACCATGCCGGATCTGTCGTTGGCCAGAAACGCTGCCCATTAGTATCGAGCTGCCAAGAGCAGCACCATTGAAACGCGGGCGGCCGCGCAAAGAGCCGGGAAGCACGATCTACGCCTGGGCTTGCTTCGCCCACGAGCGTGAGGTTTTGCGCGCCCTCTACCACGAGTACACCGACCAACTGCGGCCTGAACCTGAAACACAACCCGCACCAAGCGACCCCTACGAACGGCTGGCGATTGGCCTCCTCGCCGACGAGCCTGCGGCCATACGATCCTGGATATGCGAGCACGCACGGCGGGCCGGCGGAGCATACGGCACGACGCTCTACGCGCTTGTGCGCCAATGGCGTGCGCTCGACCCTGCAACGCAGCATCGGCAACGGCAAGCGCTCGCCGACGAATCATCAAACTAGTCGCTCTTGCGGCTTCGCGCCTTAGCGGCTTTGCGGTGTTCCCCTCGTCGGCAAACCATTTCCACTGCATAACCGCTTGTCTTCTTCTCTTCTTCGTGCATTATCGGTTTTTCCGCTTACCTACTTGTCTGTTACGATGCATCTCTGCTATCCTGTTTCCATCATGAACGGACAAACGCGGATCTATGCCCTTATCTCCGAGAAGGGTGGCGTCGGGAAAACGACCTCTGCGGTCAACCTCGGCCACGCACTCGCTCGACTCGAGCAACGCGTGCTCGCCGTCGACCTTGACCCACAAGCGAGCCTCACGCACTGGATCGGAACCGATACGCCGCCGAGCCAAAACATGGCCGACGTGCTACGCACCCCGGTCAGTATCGAAGCTGCAATAGGCCCTAGTCGCGCCAAAGGCGTCGACCTTCTCTATGGCACCAACGATACCGCCGTCGCCGGCATCCAGGTGCAAATCTCCCACGCGAACCCGGCGATGAGCCTCTCTCGCGCCATCCAACGCATCGTCGACCGCTACGATACGATCCTGCTGGATTGCCCCCCGTCTCTTGGCTTGCTCTACTCTTCAGCTCTCATTGCCGCAACCCACATCCTGATCCCCGTGAATAGCCAAGCAGCTGCCGTCCACGGGGCAAGTCAGGTCTACGTCGCGATCGTCGACCTGCAAAACCAGGGGGCAATCACTCGCTCTCCGCACGTCGACACGCTGCTGACCTGCTACAGCTCGGGACTACGCCTCGCTCGCGCAGTACGTGACGAAATGCACAATACCGGCACCCTCCTCGATACGACGATCCGCACGTCGACGCAAATCGCCGAGGCGTATGGCGCACGACAGAGCATCTACGATTACGCGCCAGCCGCCCCCGTAGCTGGCGACTACGAACGCCTCGCACGCGAGCTACTCGAAGGAGCGCCCAGCCATGTCTAAGCCATTAAGCATCCCAAGTGCGGCGGCCGCCTTCACCACGCGACCGACCACGATCGAAGAGCCGAAGGAACCCGCGCCGGCGCCCATCCAACCGGAGCCCATCCAACCGGAGCCCGTGGCCACCAAGACGCCTCGTGTAAAAGAGCCTACCGTCAAGCCGACGACAGGCCCTATCGAACGCATCACTATGCCGCTACTCGGATCCGATACCGACGCGATCGACGAGCTCGTGGCTTATCTCCATCGCCGCCGCCGCCGTCATGGCTACCGTGGTCGCGTCAGTCAAGCAACGGCGCTTCGCCTTGCATTGACCGTAGCACACGACCTCCTCAAGAGCGACCCAGAGATCCTCGAAACCGCTTTGCCACGAATCGAATAAGCCGCCAACCTCCTTAACGGCTTATCCTCTTCACTGTGTATCGGCATATACGCGTATCCGCTTTTCCGCTTTTTATTCCCGCCACGAAGGGCTCGACCGACCCTGGTAAACTTTAGAATAGACGGTAAACTTTAGATTTATTGGTAAACTTCAGTTTTTTTGGTAACCTTTAGAGACCATGAATCGCCTTGCAAATCCCTTCGCTCCAGGCGCTGGCGCGCCGCCCCCTGAAATGGCCGGCCGCGAAAAACTCCTCGAGGACGCCACGATCGCGATCGAGCGCAACAAACTCGGGAATCACGAAAAGCCTATGCTGATCTCGGGATTGCGCGGCGTCGGGAAAACCGTCCTCCTCAACGCCTTCCGTATCTATAGCGAAGACCAGCACTACGGAAGCACCTTTATCGAAGCGCATGAAGAAGGAGATTTCCTCAAATCCCTCGCCCAAGAGCTCTACTCCAACCTCACGATCCTCCGCCGGGGGACACTTAGCGAGATCGGCAAACGAGCCGTCGCCGCTCTGAAGAGTTTTTCATTGGGAGTGGGCGTCGATGGGAGGCTTACGTTCGACGTCGGCGTCAATCTCGACGACTTCGACTACCAATACGCCAATACCGGCGACGCAGCAACCGACCTGCGCCGCGTCCTCGTCGCGCTGGGCGAAGCGGCACGCGAGCGCTCGACCGTCCTGTGTATCGGCATCGACGAGCTCCAATACCTCACCAAAGACGAACTCCGCGGAATCATCTCCGCGACGCAAGCGATCAGCACACGAAAACTACCGATCGCCCTCTTTGGAGCCGGTCTACCAAACCTTCAGAGACTTATCGCAGACGCGAAAACGTACGCCGAGCGGCAGTTTCATTTCGAGAGCGTCGGCTCTCTCTCGGTCGAGGAAGTACACAAAGCCGTCGAAGCACCCATTCGACGCGCCGGCGCCTCCGTTTCAGACGCGGCGATCCAAAAAATCGCCACCGTCACCGAGGGGTACCCGTATTTCGTACAAGAATGGGCACACGACGCTTGGAACATTGCCCGCAGTAACCGGATCGAAGAAGAAGATGTTGTGGCTGCATATCCCGTCGTGCTTGAGCGATTGGATCGCGACTTCTTCACAACGCGACTCTCGCGTCTTACAGCGCGCGAAACCGACTATGTCTACGCTCTCGCGAGCCTAGGACCCGGAACGCATTCCACCGAGGAAGTCGCTGCCTCGTTCGGGACGTCGTCTACAGCGTGCGCAAGCCTGCGCGAGCGCGTCATCCAAAAAGGCGTCATATTCAGCCCAAGAAAAGGAGAAACGCAGTTCACCGCACCCCTCTTCGATGACTTCCTAATCCGAACCCAGCGACTATCGAGAGCCGCAAGCGGACAATCACTATCGAAAACTTCACGCCGACGCTCCTAGATTCGTCGTGTGTACCTACGCCGCGCACGTGCGCGGCGTAGGTGTCCTCGGCCGGGTCTTGACTCACTTGAGGGCGCCGGCTGCGCGTTCTAAGCCTTTACTATACGACAATTCAGAAGGTCGATCGGATAAATAATGACGCCGCCATAACGCTGTTTCAGGACTTCGGGATCATATACGCCTTCAACAGTGATCGTTTTCTCTTTGAACACCTTAAGGGCTTCGCTTGCATTGCTCCTCCCGAGAGAGCAGTCGACGAAATCGTTAAATCCCTTGTCGCTGTTACCAGGATCGCCGTCAAGTGCCACATCCACGCCGCCAGACCCATCGGGCGAAACTATAGAGACTACTCCTGTGACCTCCATTAAATGGTTATTGAAATTGTGAGTAAATAAAAACGAATTTCCATTATATTCACGAACGACGTGTATCGCCGTCATGACGCCATTAGTGCTATGAGATACTGCAACAACGCGTGGCAGTCCAAATAGGCCTGCTTTCTTCATGTCGCTAATAAACGCTGCGCCATCCGCTGATGGAAATGCAAGGAATATCGTTCTTGCGTAACTCGCCAGCGTTCTTACACTTGAATCGACCACGTGTATTCGCGCAGAGGACAGCACCGACAACACGAGAAAACGCCCAACGACCGTTTCGCTACCGGCGAATAGACCGTGGCCTTGGCAATATGCAACATCTTGCGCTGCAGCATAGGCTGAGCCTTGTGCTATAGCGTAATTATGCATCTTGAAATCATTGACAGCATGATTCATTGCCACCGATAACTCACTACAAGCATCTTTAGAAAATGAAGCATTTTGTGCTAGCATCACCAATATGTCATGTACTGAAGGCGATGCCGACGCAGTCGACGCAAGAGAGATAGATATCCCAGGCATAACACAAGAAATGAACACGGCCAGTATACACATAAACCGCTTTAGCATTAGTGGCCTCCAACATGGCTCTGGAAGGGTAGGTGGTCTCATTAGCGACCTCCGGCTGGCTATTCGAAACAGATCCGGGAATAGACCTCTCCGTTAGAACAATTTTCCAAAGTCGCAATGCCACGTTGCGCCAGCTTCGAAGGCGGAGTCTGCCGTGCGCTTCGCGCCGGCGCGCCTTCGCGCTTGGCCGCAGAGTGGCAAGAGAGCAGGGAGAAGAAGGACGCGTCCCCGCGCGCCTTCTCCATGCAACTTTACCCGCGAGGAGCCGATATTATGAGTAATATGATCGACACGTTGGCCATTGCCAAGCAGCTCCAGGAGGCTGGGGACACCCCGCAGCACGCCGAGGCGCTCGCCAATATCCTCGGCCGAACGCTGCAAGAGACAAGCGTAACAAAGCACGATTTGCGCGAAGCCGTCGCGACGCTCGACCGGAAGATCGACGAGAAGTTCGGTATTCTCGATCACAAGATCGATACGGTTGAGCAGAAGCTCGATTCCAAACTGAGCCGATCCATCCTTGGACTCTTTGCCGCTCAGAGCGCCGTCATCGCCATCGCCACCTCCCTCGTCCTCGCGCATATTAAATAATAGCCACGCCGCAGCGCTACGCCCGCAAGGCGCGACCGCCGAGCGCTTCGCGCCGGCGCGCCTTCGGGCTTGCCCGCGGTGTGGCATGGGGTACAGAAGGAGAGGGAGCCAGAGCACCGCTCCCTTCCCTGAAACTTCCCCATGAGGAGACCGATACAATGAGTAGCATGATTGACACGCTTGCGATCGCTAAGCAACTCCAAGAGGCTGGCGACACCCCCCAACACGCTGAAGCGCTCGCCAACATCTTTGGCAAAGCCCTCCAGGAGAACGTAGCAACGAAGCGGGATCTTCGTGAAGCCTTTACTGCCCTCGATCACAAGATCGACGAGAAGTTCGGGATCCTCGACCATAAGATCACCACGCACACGCTCAATTTGTTCTTGGGCTTGAGCGGCACGATGATCGCGGTCGTTGGGATCGCGACAACCATCATCGTTACGCACATCAAATAGCCATCCGTCGTTGCCACGCCGCAGCGCTACGCCCGCAAGGCGCGACCGCCGAGCGCTTCGCGCCGGCGCGCCTTCGGGCTTGCCCGCGGTGTGGCAACGGAAAGACATATCGTGTAGAAAGACAGATTATCTGTTTATCTACTTATCTGCTTATCGCACAGGATTCGGATCCCGAAGATCGGAACCTGTGTTCGCAAAGGAGGGCCACGAAATGCCCAATAAATCACACCTCATTCTCGCCGGCCTCGCGGCCCTCGCAATCCTCGTCGCCTGCGGTGGCGGAGGCGGTGGCCCAAGCCCCGTTCCGGTCGCCGGAGGCGGTACGCCGACACCGGTTTCGAGCCCTGGCGGCCCACCGAGCCCGGTGACGACCCCTGGCTCGGCTACCACCAATGCCTCGGGCGTGGTCGTGAACGACGCGAACGGTTCGCCGTTGGCGGGCGCCCCCGTGAAACTGATGCCCTGGGGGCCGTGCGGCGCAGTTCCGCCTGCGGCGCAGATTACCCCGGAGAACGACGGGTGCCCGACGCCGCTCCCCTCCCCGCAAGCCACGACGAATCCGCAGGGGCAATTCGTGCTCAACGGCGCTCCGAACGGTCACTACCTGCTCGTCATCGGCACGGATGCGGTATCGACGCCGCTGCCGGGATACTCGCCGGGGCCTGCTCCGACGCCAACAACGGTGCCTTGCCCGACCGGGCAGACCCCGCCGTGTTATGCAGCGCCCGAGCCAACTGCGGCTCCCTTTACGGTGCAAGCAACGGTTCACGACAACGTGACGCTCACGGGTGGAAATCAGACCCTCCTCGCGCCGTCGTTGCCCCCGGTGCCTGCGGGCTACACGCCTCCGGTATGGGAAACCAACGGCGAGTATCGGCTTGCAACGCTCGATAAAGCAACCGAAATGCCCTGCCTCGTTGCGTGGCAGTACGAACGGGTGCAGCATGGGCTGGCGATGAGTAGCGTCGATGAATGGTCGTTGGAAAACGTGCGAGCGGTCAACGCATACGCCCAAACGCCGAACGCAACGTCAGCGCCGTGGCCTGGAAACCCAACGGGAATAATCTCGTTCGGCGGCTCGCAGGTTTCCGGTGGGACGGATTGCGCGAACTCCAACGTCATTTGGGCGTTTAATACTCCGGGAAGCAACTCACTCACGCCGCAAGTGCCGTGGTTCTTCGGGCAGTACGACTACTATATTCCCGGCGTTTCGACAACGAGCGCCTACGGGCTCTCGGAGTTTCCCGTCGATCCGCGAGCGAATACGAACCCACAGGAGCCTGTTTGGCCGTAAAAAAAACGGCGCGAGGGGGACGCAAAAAGAACCGGGGCAATCGCTCCGGTTCTTTCACGCACACTTCGTAGTAGAACGAGTGACATTAGTTGAGAACTTCCGACCCAATAGTCCGAAAGTCTCCCCGCGAGGCAAGACACTTTGGGGTGGCCTCGATTTCGTGGGCACGAAGTTTACGCAGCTTGAGTTTTTTCAAGCTGCTCGGGGCTGACGAATCCGAGCGCCGAGTGCCGACGTTGCCGATTTTACCCGATTTCGATGCACTCGAAAATGATCGCGGCCACCGCGTTGTCCCAACAGTTGCCCTTGCGGCTTATGCGGACGCTCGTGCGGAATCCGCGTTTCATCGGTGACATACTGACGGGTGCCCAATAAAGTAGTCCGCTTTTCGAGGCAGAAATCCAGGGGCCTTGGTCCCGAAAGGAACTGCCTTGAGAAAGTCACGTTTTACTGAAACCCAGATCGTCGGCATCATCAAAGAAT
>JAEHJW020006641.1_pt1 | contig 44657 bp, 62 predicted proteins | sample 9271431 | NCBI WGS metagenome assembly JAEHJW02
CGCCCAAGTGCCGTTAACGGTGAAAATGTTTTTTACAAAAACCCGATAGCCATTGGGATTTAAAGTGACTCCTTTTTGGATCGTGAGATTGTTATAAAACATATCCCGCGACATCGAAGTGTCGGTGTTAACTAAAACGTTGCCGTCGGATCCATCGCCAAAACCGGAAAGAGCCTCAAGTTGGGGTAAGGAAGGAGAATTCACACCATCATGATTATGAAAATCAAAATCTTGCCTAAGTTCGATTAAAGCTTGTTTAATTTGCTCCGGATCGTCACCGATATTATAAAGATCAATATTTTCTCGAGCCATTAGACTTCTAAAAGCGTCACCTGAGCGACACTCTCAGTGGTTTTCTGATCAGTATCGTTGATCTGTTCTTTAATATCCGTCACAATCACCGAATAATAGTTATCGATTTTATCCGCCGAGGTGTAGGCGCGAGCGAGGGTGCCTTTTTGAGCGCGAGTAATGCCGGCCACTTTATTCCCATTAGCCGAAGTATAAATCATTTCTTCCACCACATTATTTTTTAGCACCCGGAGTCTTCCTTTAGGTGGCATTAATCGCACGTGGTTGACTCTTGCGGAGGTGTTGGCCGCCGTCATGGCGGAAACGATATTCACTTCAAAAGAATCCACGTCTTCGAAAATCACCGCCCGCTTGGCTTCTTTTTCCAACCATAATTCAGACATGATGGCTTTGCCGTCCCGTTGTTCTTTCTGATTGTTTAAAAGTTGGATATTATCTCCGGAGTCGATCGATAAAGACCATCGCCGCTTGGTATCGGCCATTGGTCGGTACTCGAAAGTAATATCGTTAACGGTTGGGGTCGTAGTGCCGGGGCCAACCAACTGCATTTTATAATTCCAAAGTTTAGAAACGAATCCAGAGGGAAAATAAAGATTCTTTTTTGAGATCGCGCCGTCGGTCGCATAACTAAGCGTGCCGATTGAGGTAAACGACGAACCCCCGTCGGTTGAACGTAAAACCTCAATCGTTTCGCCGGTGGCAAGCGCTTTGCAGTTAACGTTAACCGAGTTTAAAAGTTTATCCACTCCTCCAATATGCGCGCCGAATTCCGATGAAACGACGTGGCCGGAAATAGCGTATTTAGTGGTGTCTTGATAAGCTAATTTTAAAAGCGTGCCAGTCGGAGCGTAAGCGTAAGCTTTATTATTGAAATTCGAAAAAGGAGTGTATTGAACGCTCGCGTATTTCCCGTAAATTCCCGGGAACCAATATTGCCCATCCCAAGTCGCGCCTTTAGTTTGAAGATTTTGATCAAAAACAAACGGTTTGGAAAAATCATAACTTGTATCGCTTAATTGGTCGTTAAAGATTTGCCAAAGTTTAGCGCCATTAAAAGCGTAAGCCACCTTTTTATTATTCGAACTGCCGGTAATCACCAGCATGGAAAGAAACCGAGTGACGCCGTAGTTAGTCAAGTTATCCCATTTATAAACCGGATAAGCTTTTTCGTTGGTTTCATCATACCTAAATAATTCCAAACTGGGATTGTCTTCCACGAAAAAGTAAGGCGTGCCGTTTAGATCCTCGATCTTTTTTATTTTTCGGTTTTTGCCGGCGGTGTAAGCGGAGGTGTAGGCCGAGAGAGTAGCACTGTATAAAAGTTGATCGCCGGAAAGCGATCCCACATATTCTGAAAAATAAAGCCTAATTCCGATTCCTTTAACTGTTCGCACGATCGAGGCTGAACTCCGAAATCCGGATAAAACCGAACCATTCCATCGCGACATAGTTTTAACCGTTCCCGAAGGACGCGTCATGCCGATAATGGAATAATTTTGGTAACGAGTGATGGCGTTGACCGCGCTGATCCCTGTCATGGCGGAAATAGTCGAGAGAACGTTAGCAGAAGTGATTTTAAAAAGTTTGGCCGCGCCGGATTTAATAGTGCCTAAAAGCAAAGTGTTTTCATGAACCGCGTGCGCGCCGTAAGAGTGGCTTCCGGAGATGGAAATAGCCGAAGTAAAACCATTTTGAAGCGTGATCTGGCCGTATTTAGTGATAAGATCCACCGCTTGGCCGTCTTTAAAAGATCCGTCGTCTTTCCATTGAAGTTTTTGAAATCCGCCAGACCAATCGGTTTGGGTCCAGTAACTCCAACCCGAACCGTTTAGGGTGGCGTTGGTAACATCGTTGACGCCTAATTGGGAGATTTGAGAAGGCGCTTGTTCTTTAAGATACCGCGGCGCCAGTGGAGCGCCTCGGAGCATAAAACCCTTACTGTTGATTGCGACATGGTATCGAGATCTAACGCCAGTGGCCATTTTATGCTATGCCGCCTCCTTGCAGGTGCCATTGAATATCTTTCGCCGGCCGAGTCGGCTTTTTTCTTTGGGCTAATCTTTCGACCTCATTATCTAAATCTCCCGCCATGGCTCGCAAATTCGTGAAAGAAAAGTGGCCTTCATCAATATTAGCGTTGCCTTTTTTCGCCACCTTGGCCGCTAAAGACCGGAAAAAGATCGCGCCGGCTTTTTTCTTCACAATTTCCACCCAATCATCCAAAACATCAATCGTCGCCGAAGTGGCGGCGTAAGTTTTTAAATTTCTTAAATACGAAATCGCGATCGGTTCGGCAACTGTTGGATTCCAACCTAAAACCAATTTATTAGCGTCTTGTTGATAAGACCAGTTTCCGGGAAGTTTTTCATAATCTCCGGACACGCCGCGATTACTGAACCTTAAAACTTCATAGAGATCAACGCACGCCGATGGTCCGCTATAAACTCTTACTCCCGCGGAGATCCGCATGATGGCGGTATTTCTTACGGTTTGCCTAAAAAACCCTCGCGCGTTTAATTGTCCGATCCCTTGATTAAGCGCTTCCACCCAATTCAAATCCCGCCAGTGCGCGTATTTGAAATTAGCCTTTACTTCAATATTCCCGGGAGCGGCCACAAATTGAAGATCTCCATTATCTTTATCGAGTGTGTAGTGTGTGGTTTCAGTTTGTCCGGAAGTGCCTTTATAAATTGAATAACTGCCTTCAACCACTGGAAAGGCGCCGAGATTAAAAAGAGTGGTGGAACCGTCTCCTTGCCGAGTGGCCTGTGAAGATTCCGGTTGATCCATATACTCTCTCCGGCATTGGCTAATTACGGCTGAAATAATCATTAAAATAATTATATCACTTTCACGTCATCCATACCAAGGGGCCGACTTTGGCCTTGGGACCGTAGTTTAGGAGGATATTCTTGTTTATTGCCTCCTAGGGGCCTATTTTGGCCCTTAGAATAGAGTTTAGGGGGATATTCAACCACATCTATGGCCTTAGGATAGGCTTGCGCGCCCGATCTTAATACCACCACATTGTTTCTGGCCGCCCAAACATTTATCGTTTTAGATTCTGAAATAGTAAGCGCGTCATTCACGCTGATATTTCCAAGATGAGCCGTAAGAGTAATTCCTTCAGAAATCGAGATTAAATCTGAAACATTAATTCCTCCAAGTTGACCGGAGAAAACAAGATTTTCCGCGAGGCTTAAGGAATCATTCACATTAATATCCGCAAGGTTAAGGGTTTTAGAAATCGACTCTGAAACCGTAAGCGCGTCGTTCACGTTGATAAATGACGTTAGAAGTTCGCTTAAAGATTCAGACAAAGAGATGGAATCATTGACATTAATATTTGAAACTAAAGTCGCGGTAAACGATTCGGTGATCGTGAGCGCGTCGTTCACGTTAATCTCAAAAGCTCCTCCGGGAAGAGCGCTGACCGAGATGGAAATATTTTCCGTGATCGTGAGTGCGTCGTTAACACTGATAAAAGAGGTTAAGAGTTCGATGAGCGATTCTGAAATTGTGAGCGAATCATTTACATTAATAAATGAAGTAAAAAGCTCGGTAAGGGATTCGGTGATTGTGAGCGCGTCATTGACCGCAACGTTGTGGATTAAGGTGGCGTTTATGTTTTCGGTGATAGTGAGCGCGTCAATGATCGAAACATTATTCACTAAAGTGACGTTCACAAACTCGGTGATCGTTAAAGAATCAAAAAGATCGACGAAGTTTTGGATCGAAAAAGTGATGGTTTCTGAAACCGTAAGCGCGTCGTTTATAACCGGCGCTAAAAAGGGAATAAAAACGTCGTAGTCTTCACTTACGATCAAGTGGTCCGGATAATCAGTGAGAATATCGACGGCATTGATCTTATCTTTGACGACGATATTTAAATCTGCCATGCCCCTATTTTACTATTTTTTCTCGGGTTTTTTAAGATGAGCTATTAAGTCATCAATTACATTCCAAAAGTGAATGGCGGCATATTGAATTGCTTCTTGGGATTTTCCTTTCCACTCTGGACTCATAATATTGTAGTCAAATTTTATGATTTCAAAATCGCAGGTATTAGGATAATGTTCCAACGCCATTTCTTTTCTGCCTTTTTCCGTAAAATAACGGTAAGTATGTTCCGAGACGGCGCGAATATGACTTGGATCTTGCCACGCTCGAACCGAAGTATAGTAAGGTGTTACAAAATGAGCTATTCCGCCGGGTTTTAAAATCCGCCACACTTCTTCCATAAATTTATTGGCGTCTTTTACATGTTCTAAAAAGTGAGCTGAGTGAATTTCATCCACTGAGTTATTTTCCCATGGCCAAGGATATTCCTCGAGATTTAAAATTAAGTCAGCATGAGTATTGGGATTAATATCCACGCCAAAAAAACCTTCTTGTTTTACTCGCCCACAAGCTAAGTCAAGTTTTAGTTTAGGCGGTTCGGTTGAAATTGTATTTTCCGCAGTATTGGCAGACATCGTAAAAATCTTTTCTTAAAATTTGGAGTTTTGCTATATCTTGAGTCCAAACCTCTTTTACCCCTCCTCGACCGGGAGGAACTTTTAACTTTTCAGGAATTCCACTACCGCCATCCGAGCCAAAACAATGGCCAGCGAGGTGAGTACAGTTTCCATCCTGCGCAAGATTATTTTTTATCGTATCAAAATCAATAATATTTAAAGGAAAATTAATTGGCATATTTAATAAATAATTCCACTTTTTACATCAAGATGACCAACTTTAACTCGCGTATCCACGCACACCCTATATCCCAAGGTTCGTATTTTTTGGAAAAAATAAAGATCTTGGGTATATTGTTTAATTCCTTCGTCTGCCGAGTGTTCGGAAAGAGTTTTAAACCATGGTTTCTCAATTCGGGTATCTTTAAAAAGTTCCATTTTAAAAAGAGTGAATCCCATACCAAGACCATTGCACTCAACTGGACCTTCTGGAATTTCTTTCCAATCATAACGGCATTTAAAAAATCCTTCCGGGTCCTTAATATCCGCCTTAGGATCTCCATAAAGCAATGGCATGGAAGGACTGCTTTTTGTCCAATAAAGGCCGCCAGCAACGTCAAATCCTTTTCCAATATCTTCGTATAACATCATCAGTGGTCCAAGTGAATTTGGGATAAAAGGAATAATATTATCGTCTTCAATCGTAAGAATATATTTAAATTTTGAAAGATTAGGATCGTTCAAAATATTTTCAATCGCAAAACAATACGCTTCTCCCACTTCCCGTCCCGGTACGATCATATCCAAAACTGGGACATTCATTGGCCGCACTAAGCGTTTAAAGGCTTCTACGAAAATCGGATGTAATCCATGGATAGTCGTGGTTTCGAATTCATTTTTTTCTCCGCACTTAACGCAGTTTAATGCCCTTTTTTCAGTATGAGTGCCTTTATTTGGAATAATAATTACCGTCGAAAGATCTTTAAAAGTATCCCCCTCAGGTAAAATCTTGTAAGTATCGATATACTTTCTTTCGTCTAAAAGTTTTTCTATTGTTTTTACTTCCATAATATTAAGCGCTCATTAAAATATATGCTTGGGGTTGATCCGAGGCCAACGCTGTTGCTTCGGTATCTAAATCAGAAGTAGCCACCGAAAGAGGTAAAACGGAACTCGATACTGTCATTTTACCACGAATAAAAATTCCCGGCATATTATTAGTGATACGCGTTTGAGTAGCACCATAAAATCCCAATCTAGTGCTATTAGACGACAACGAAGTTGCGGTCACTAAGTAAGAAGCTAATAATCCAAAATAATAATTTTGTGGAGAAAGTGCTTGTGAAGCGGAGAGAGCAAAAGAAATCCATTTGCTTTCATTATTTCCTACATTGGTTGAAAAAGTCCCACTGTTTGTAATCGTAAGAGTTGAACCGGTAAGCGTGTAAATTCCGAAAGAAAGAGTAAAACTTGCTACTGGGCCAAAAACTTGAATTAACATTAAACCAAAATTACTCGCTGAAATTGAATTTTCAAGGTAAAATCCTTGGAGTTTTAAAGCAGTCATATTCAACACTCCAACTTGAGTAACGCCCATGATTCCTAATGCTGGAAAATTTTGATAACGATTAATATTTCCCATATTTTTATGCGCTCATGATTATAAACATCGGATGTTGAGTAACGCCATTTATTCCCATCTCAGAAGTATTAACTGATCCCGGGAGCGCATTAGTGGTAACACTATATACTCCATCTAAAAAATTTCCAGCAATCGCGTTAGCGCCCAACGGAGCATTTTCACAAAAAATAGCGTTTACCGTGGGGGCTGTTCCTATTGTTGACGCAAGAAATCCGATATACCATGGTTGTGGGAGAAGATTTTGGCTACCAGAAGACCAAGTACTTATTGCGATATATCTTGCTAAATTATTCCAATTCGCTTGCGCAAAACTGGTATTACCGCTATTAACAAGAGTAAGAGTTGATCCAGTTAAACTATAAATGCCAATATTAAAAGTCACCGAACATTGCACGTTCCCAGAACCAGTAACGCCAAAAACCATCGTATTTAAAGAAATACTATCGTAAACATGATAAGCAAAAATACTTAAACTTTGTTGCCCCCATCCACGATTATTATTCGCTTGATAATTTATATTTTGTAGAAATTGAAGTTGTGGCATATCAAGCGTTTAAAAGAATATAAGGCTGACGATTTGCGTCTGACCCAGTTATATCTAAAACAGAGGTGGCGATAGATCCCGGTGGAATGCTAGTTGAAGCGGTAGCGCGGCCAAAAACGAAAAATGGTTGCGCGTTTGCAAGATTTAAAGAAGTATTACATAACACAGAAAAACTTGAATTTCCAGCTGAAAGAAGATTAATCCCCCAAAACCATTCTCCGGGCGGAATATTTGATACGGCAGACGTAACTAAAGAAAGATTAGTCTTTGTGTTGGCACTCCACGTATATGTTCCACTCGCGCTATTTGCAAGAGAAAGAGTGGAAGCATTCATCGAATAAAGTCCTAATTGAACCGTGACGGTTCCGGTCCCATTAGAATTTGAGATCACTAAATGCGGAAAATTAAAAGAAATAGAACCCGGCACATTAAGTTGATGATAACTCATAATTCCATTACTATATGCGGCTTGTGCCGCCGGTTCCGCATTTAAAAAGTTTTTAAGATACTGTAATTGAATTCCACCCGCCGGCGTGGAAATTTGAACGATCAACCCGTCTAAAACGTTGCCGATTAAAAGATCTGCCATAAACTATAAAAGAATATCTTCCGAATCGACTGTTTCCGAAACGTTAATTTCTAAATCCTCCTCATCGCCTAAATCCAACGGCTCTGCGCCCTGATCTTCATCAGAATCCGAGTTCTTGAGGGGTTTGAAGCGGATATTGTCGTCCATTGGTGTCAATATGTTTTATAAAAATATTGGTATCGACCAAAAAAGGATATTTCATTTTTTGGTATTCCGGCCAGCCGGATTTTTCTAAAAATTTTTCTTTTATCACCCGCTCACACCACGTTAAATCCGAAGTTCCGGTTAGGGCGTGGGTGCCTCCTGTTTCTGGATCATACCATATTTTTTCGGGGGTTTCAAAAATCCTTCGGGTTAAAATATTCCCCGCCATATACTCCGCGCTTTCTTTCCACATCGCTTTTAAAATTGACACATGAATCAAAACAAAACCGGTTGGCACCCCGTCGCACCAAACTTTATCCCCCATTTTCCAGTCTTTAAAATAAGAATTTCCCCGACCCCTAAAAACAAGCGGTTCGGGCGGAACGGATTTAGTAAAATATAGTCCCGACACTACCGGCGTTTTCCCGTCCCGCATATATTCATTGATCCTTAAAAACGCGTCAGGAGGCAAAACATTGTCATGTTCTAAGAGTAAAAGCCATTCAAAATCTTGTTCCACGGCGGTTTTAACAATAATATTCTGGGCGTCCGGGACGGTGTATTTCATCGGCATATACGAAGACAGCCACTGGATCATATCCGTCGAAGACCAGTTGACTGGAATGATTTGGCCGAATCGCGCCATCACCCACTCCATCCGGACCATCCCGGTGGCGGGAGTGCCGATTAAAATTCTTTTCATCCAAGGACCGGTATTTTCTTGAATGATGTTATTGGGTTTTAAGAGTTTTTTACGCATAGTAAGATTTATCCTCTTTTCTTTTTTCGAGCGCCACCTCCATATTGCCATTCACCTCCCAAGCGCTATGAGTAATCTTCCAAGGTTTGGGTTTATAAATTTTATAGAGATGGCCGCCGGCTTCAAGCGGATCGAAGTAAGCCCACGTGGTTTCATTACACCCGTTGCAATGAGTGGGATCCTGCCAATAGCCGGGAGACCCCGCGTAGGGAAAGGCCATCATAAATTGCCCTCCGGGTTTTAAAATCCGCCACACTTCATCCATAAACCGCAAAAAAACCCCGCCATGAGGTTCAATATGTTCAACAAGGTGAGAGGCCATCACTAAAAACGCGCACTCATCCGGAAGCGGCCAAGGAAAAGTTTCCACATCGTGGACAATATCCACGCCGGGAAGTTTTCGGTTATCAATGCCTAAAAATCCGGGCTGTTTATTAGCTCCGCACCCAAGATCAATTTTAACTCCATGATTGTTTTCTTTGAGAAGAGAAATAACCCTTGGGTCCATCTTTTTTTTCATGGCTTAACTGAATCTTATTTGATAAGTGACATTCACGTTTTGATTAGTCGCGCACGCGCTCGAAGTATAAGTATTGCCGGCAAAGAGAGTGCCGCCGCTGGAACTGTTGAATAATCCAACATTCGAAAGGTTCGCCGCGGCCGAGAGAAACGAGTTTGCGGAAAGAAACGCCCCCGTCATCTGTAAAGTTTTTGAAGCCACTACCGAAGGCGAAACTGTTAAGCGTTGAGTTGAAGACATGATTTCTCCGGCGAGGGAAGTATCGGTAGCCGCCGGCGCGCCGCCAGTGCCGAGCGCCACGTGAGAAATTGTTTTAGATCCCGCGATACTGCCGAGGGTTCGAACTAAAAATTGATCAATGCCATCGTTCGTCACTTGATTTTTTCTCCACCCGGTGTCGCCTACCACTTTGCCTTTCTCGGTGATCTGAAGCCGGAAAAAACCTCTGGCCCTAATTGTGTCTTTCATTTTTTTATTCAAGATTTAAATAAACGACGTTTGCCGTGCCGATGACCTTTACGTGCATGCCTTTAGTGAAATAATGATTAACGCAAAAATTATAAGATCTCTTCGGAGCCGCGCTTGGAGCCACTGCGTAAAATACCACTTCGCCCGACGCATTCCCATCTCGAATTTTAACCGTCGCATTGGCGGCGGAAGGAGTGATCAAAACTCCTTTTAATTTAACTTTTTGGGTCGTCGGAATAACTTGTTTGCCGACGGTGCCGCTTACAGTTACTTCTAATAGCATGTGATAATTATAAACTATTTTTTTTAGTAAATCCAACCCTGTTGATAACTTGCCGATAAACTTCAAAGATTTTCTGGGCGTTATTTTGGATCCAATATTGGGATACCCATTCCCGGTTTTCCCTCGTTATTTGGTCCCTCTTTTTAGGATTTTTCACTAGGCCCTTTATGGAATTATACCATTCATCATGGGTATCGGCAAACATCAAATTAGCCTTATTTTTCGCGGCCTCCACATAAGGAACCACTGGGGAAGCAATCACTGGATACCCAATGGCTGAATATTCTTTGATTTTTATGTCCGATTTGCAGTTCCCAAAAGAATTATTAATCACTGGCGCTACCGCTATATCCCAGCCCTTGGAGGCTAAAACCAAAGGATAATCTTGAAGGTTCTCGCCGGGATAATGATGGAGTTCTCCCTCATATCCACAAGAAGGGCATACTTCATTGAAAGATTTCATTTTAAACACTTCAACTAATTCTTGCCTCAACATTCCCATGGTTTCAAAAAGAATCTTCCCTTTTGATTCCTTGACAATTTTTTCTAATACCCCAGAAATCATTTTTAGATCATCCGCGTGAGCGTTGCCGCCAGCCCATCCGATTCTGATTTTGCCATCGTTTCGCCGAATAATCGGATTATCCCATTTCTCTTTATCTAGGTAATTCGGCACCACATAAATGTTTTGGTTATAAGGAAAATACTCGCGAGCCAGTTGATTCGTCGAAACCGTAAGTCCAGCCGCTTTTTTAACTAAATTCATGGCGCGATGAATAAATAAAGTCCCCGGGTTCCACGCCGGATAACCATGGAGGTTATGAGGAGAAACATGATGGATGAAATCATCGATCTCCGCCACGAAAGGAATTTTATTTTGGACCATGAAGTCCACAATATTTAAAGAAGCAAATGATCCCATTTCCTGCATGATTACTAGATCCGCCCAAAGCAGTTGCGCCGGCGTGGGATTTTTCATCACCGTTTCCACTTCGGCTAACCCCATGCGTTTTATAAAATGCGCGGGTTGGAGGCAACGATAAAAACCGCACCCTCCATCATCTCTTACCACGTATAAAATTTTAGGCATTTTATTATCCATTTTTTTCTCCCGACATGATTAATTCGAAATGTTTTCTGGAAAAATTCGAGTTCGGCGAATCATACCAAATCGTCAAACTTTCTTCTTTAAATCCGGCCTTAACCATAAATCCAAAAAGATTGTCGTGGTCAAAAAAGGCCGGCGCGGAATGTTCGTTATTGAAAGTATTGATATTAATATCTCCCCCCACAAAAGCCCGCGTGAGATATTCAAAATCGTCCACAATAATAAAAATTTTTCCATTGGGTTTTAAAACTTTTATCCAATTCGCCAAAGCTTCCGGCGCTTCATCTATAAATAAATGATCAAGCACATGAAAAACATAAAGTTCGTCTATACTCCCCTCTTTAAAGGAAAGTTTTTTAAGTTCCATCACAATATCAATCTCTGGTCCGGGTTGATTCCAGACCGTAGTGGCTTCTTTAATTATTTTTTGAGGGGAAAGTTCTACTATCATATTAAAATCCAGTTGGTTTTTTCTTGCTTTCAAATTCATGTTCTTTTTTCCAGTCCTCGTCTATCCAAAGGTCATCTACTTCCACTAATTTTTCTCTTTTAATCGCTTCCATCGCTGAATTAGCCATCACATATTTTTTTATAACAAAACGCTTAATATTGTCCATAAGTTTTTGTTTCAAGTGAAAATCCTTGGCCTCGATCCTTCCACCTTATAAGTGGATTGCCAAAGTCGGATTTATAGTCAAGATGAATGGCTTTGCCTTTTCTCTTGCGCCACTTATCCGCGTATTTCGGCCAGAATTTAGTGTAATAATCACAAGTGGCTTCCCAATGATCAACTGAAAATCCTTTGCCATAATGTTTAATATCGCCATGAATGGGAATTTGAATCCCGGGTTCTAAGGTCACGATTCTTTGGTCCGGATGTTCATATCTAATTTGAGTGGTGTTTCTAAAGAAAAAAGGAATGGTTCTAAACTCGGGTCCAAACCAATCTCTTTTATAATAGGGCAAATCAACGTCTTCGGGTGTAATATAGGCGTCGTAAAGCCGGCAAGCAATCGCTTTAACATCCGGATCGTTAAAGAGAGCATAATTTTCAAAATTAAATAAAAATTCATCCGCGTCAAAATAAACAAACCAATCCTCAGGCCCGGCATTCTGTTGCGCTCGCATTAAAACCATCTGTCGATTAAACCACTCCGCTTTCTCGCGATCCGGATCCCAAAAATTGCTTCGTATCACTTCCGTCACCAATCCGCTCTCTTCGCAAATTTTGACCGTATTATCGTTCGAAACATCATCATAAACATAAATCCCTCCCGTGCAATAAGGCGCCCACGCTTTTAAAGTATCTAAAATGATCTCCGATTCGTTCCGGACTTTTGTGAGTCCAATAATATTAGGAATTTTTAACATCTTTTGCTCGTTTATATGGCCGAAGTTCCGGATCGGCGGCCGCGACTATGTTTTTGCCTAATAAATCGGTGGCTAAATTTGAAAAAACATTCGCCGCTTGGGAAACGTTATGGTCCCGGAGAATATAGTTTCTCCCCCAGTTAATAGTTTTCTTAAAATAAAGATTATCTATTTGATTAATAAATTCTTGCGCGGTAAAAAACTTTCCATCGGTATTCCGTCCAGAGAAATTATACTTTCGAAGTTCTTCGAAGTTAGACTCATTCACTACTCCTCCCGTTCCCCATCTACCATGCACAATTCCAAGTTTTCCGGCCGAGATTCCTTCTAAAACCGTGCGGCCCATGCCGATCACAATATCCGCGGCCTTAATGTGCGGAGTAGGATCTTCCACTTGATTAAAATTCATCCCTACCACCGCCAATCGGCATTTATAATGTTTGGCCACTTCTTTTAAAACTTTCACTTCGTCGTCATCAACCGTGTTGTAATTAGAACTAAATAAAATTTCCTTAGGTTTATCATGGAACTTTCCTTTTGGTTTATACTTTTCTGTGTCGATAAAATTTCGAATTAAAACCGAATCCAGTCCGTAATCTTCTTTTAATTTATCTCGCACCTCTTCGGAAACCGCCACAAATTGATTCACTCCGGCATTAAGCGCGGGATGTTCCGGCGCCATAGCCTCTTCGCCGGTTTTATTATTTCTCATAAAGTGGACTATCCCGTGAATAGTAGAAATGATCGGAGTCTTAGGAAATTGAGATCTTAAAAACTCCACTATATTAAAATGGCTGGCAATAATCACATCGTAATTAAAGGCCGGTTTTTCTTTTAAAATAAAAGAAAAAGGCTCCACTCCTGAAGTAGAAATATTGTCGTAAGATTTAATATCTTTTGATCTTAAATCGTCAGCAATAATTCCTAACTCGGGACTGAAGCATTCTATCTTATGTCCTTGTTTTTTAAGTTCGATCGCGAGAGTGGTGGTCCAAGTTTCGGATCCCGCAAGCATACTTAACGTATTATTTCCCAATAGTATTCTTAGTGATTCCATCTTTTTAATAATTATAGCACATAGGGAGTGTCACAAGCACTCCCTATGTTTTCCACAACTAAAGCTGAATGTAAGCGCAATATTTATGGGCCGCGTTTATAGTTCCGCTTGCAATCAGATAAATATTCGTTGAAGTTGCGGCTGAAACACCAACGTTGACACTATTGTTTTGAGCCGAAGCTTCTGTCCGAGTATTTATTGCGCAAGCTACCACAAACTTTGGCTTCACTCCAAGACCATGCGCAACAGCAAACATCGTTTTACCAGAAACAAGAGATCCAGAAAGGAAAGCCGCGCGAATTTTAGCAGAAGTAACTGCCTTAGCGGTGATTGCTCCATTTAAAATCGCGTTGATTCCAACTTTCGCTCTTGTAACCGCGCTTGTGCCGAGTTTAGCTGAAGTTACAGCGCCAGCGCCAATTTCACCCACAACTACGGTTCCATCGGCAATATGAGCCGAGGTTATAACTCCCGACTGAATATTAGCACCGTAGATAAGCGCTCCTTTGGCAAAGGCTGGGCTGTAAGCTGAGATCGCGTTTCCGCGAGAAGGATTAGGCATAGCAATAAGTTTATTTTATTTCTAAGGTGGGTCGGTTCCACTCACTAGAAACTTAAGCGCGACTATTGCTTAAGCCCGAAGTGATACGAAGCCGCGGAAGCGTTTCGAACTTCCATGGTGTATTCACCGACAATCTGCCAATCATTGGAGTCACCCGTTTTCCCTAATTTCTCAAGGAAGAAAGCGCGTCCTTTAAGCGGCAAGATTTTTACCTTGGCTGAATCAAAAACAATACACACGTCATTCGGCACCCAGCGATCAACGATCACTCGAAGGTTGATACCAAGATCGGAAACGAATTCCTCTACGGTATAACCCGCGCGCCTTGAATCTAGGGTTGAACGCCTAAATTCTTGGTCGAAGGCCGAAATTTTTTGCTTTTGAACTCCACCAACTAGGACTGTGTTTGGCATTAACCCCGCGTCCCAACATTTCTTAATAAGAGTATTAAGAACTGAAGGCGTAAGAGTTTCTGCCGTGCCGACGTTATTGGTTCCGGTTTGAAAACCAACGAAATCAATCATGCCTCCCATAGTTCCGTAGGCCGAACCACTCACATCAGACGCGGCGGTAACACCCATAATGCAAGTCCTATCCAATTCACGCTTTAATTCTCGGAGTCGAAGATCAATTTGATAATCGTCTTCCGAAGAAACACCAGCGTGATCGATTGACGAAGCCGTACCGGTGATTTTCACGCCCTTGGAGAAAATTTGAGTATAGTTGAACTTTAACGCCCGAGTAGTTGACTCGTCGGCTGGTCCAGCCATACCTTGAGGACGAGGATTGGCGATAATTTCCCAAGTCGCGGCGGCCGCGTGTGTTTGGGCTGATGTCGCTCCATAACCTCGAACTACCGTAGCAGAAGTGCTTGAAACTGCCGTAACTTGAATGACCTCGGTTTTACCCGAAAGCTGGTCTTTCAAAAGAGTGCCGGCGGTAATCTTAGAACGAGTGATATGAGAAGAACTTAATCGCAAAACCGTTCCAGTTGTGGTGCCAAGGGCCATTTGAGCCGCTGTGCCACCAGACTGTAAGGCGGTTGTAGCGTTAAGCGCGTCCTCAACCCAAGAGTGTTTCGTTTGGGTCGCAACATCGTTGCTAATCCCCATAATCGAAACAAAGTCGGTGTCGTCTAAAAGAATCGCCGATAAAACTTCCGAAAGATCCAATTTATAGACGGCTGATTGGTCAAAAGAAGCCGCCTGAGATGGATCTACTAATGCCATTTCTAAGTGCTGTTATTTTTTTATTTTACCCCTCTTTGTTTTTTAAGCGAATTCCGGAGAACCGCTCTTGACCGTTCCACACCCGTAAGATTTGAAACATCTTCGAGTCCGGCCGCGGCCGATGGCGCCGGGGCGCCAGCATTTATAACAGGAGGAGTTTCGTGATCAGATGATCCCCGACTAGGGACTTGACCACTCGGAACCGAAGAAATCTTTGCAGATTCTTCGCGCACAAATTCCTCAATATCAAGCAACGCTTCTTCAACGTTATCCGCTTCCGAAAGCATAGCTGGATTTTTGCGAATAAGTTCTTTAGTAGAATCCGGTAGTTTAGAATATTCCGGTTTTGCCAAAATACTCTCCACGCCGGCTTTTACTTCAGCCCTTAACGCTCGCGTATTGGCTTCTTGGAGGGCAAGATCTTTTTGGGCGATTGTTTCAATCAGCTCCGGATCTCCGCCTCCATTATTCGTCGGTTGAGGATTCGCATTATTTTTGCTTGCGGCAAACTGTCTGCGTTTATCAAACGACAACACCCGAGCATGATCTCGTTGAAGATCGCGAAACTCTTTCAACGAAATTGTGACCTTTTCTTCATCTGGTTGTCCCCCTGCCGCCGGTGTAACCGGAGAAGTGGGTGCAACCGATGGAGTCGGTTTCACCTGCTCGCCGTTACCGGGGGTGGCCGCTTGCGCGGGGGTGGCCGGATTTGGTTTTTCCATATCTATATATTACACCATTTTTCGAAATCTGTCTGTGGATAACTAATTTATAAATAAATCTAAGTTTTCTCCTCCTTTTACATTATCTACAACCACCTCTAGTTCTTCCCCGATATGTATTGGTAAATTGATTAATTCTCCATAGATTTGAGTATCATTCCCGCAATTTTTCTTTTCCATCATTGTGCGGCCTAGAGAATCTTTAATCGTAATATCGAATCTAGTCCCGGGTTTATCGGACTTCGAATGAAGCCAAGCTATCTTTGGCGCTTGAGCAATAATTTTTTGACTACCTCCATTGGCGTCAAATTTTAACGGCGCTAACTCCGAAACGTTAATTGGTTTCATTTTTTAGGTTCGGGTTTCTTTTTTTTGCGTTCTCCCCACACCATTTTACCGCCTTTCATCTGGCAACCATGAATGTAGTGATGTTTACCGGCGTCGGCCGTCACCACTTTCCCTCCATTTTTTACGCAATCGTCAAATTCTTTTGGCATACTTTAATAAACGATCGAAGCGCGCCAAACCAAAACCATGTAAATCAAAAATAAAATTGTCCAAATAAGATTTTTTATCATTTGAATATTCTCGGCGCGAACTCGGCCTTTAATTGAGCGGGTAAAGAATCAAACATATTTTGATTAAAGGGAATGTAATATTTATCAAAATCGCCGGGGCTTAATTGAATCCCATACTTGGTGATAATATCCACGGCGTTTTGAGTATCTCCTTGCTGAAATAATTCTAACGCTTTTTGTTTCGCTTGGCTATACTCAAATTGTTTATTCATAATATCGGTGGTCAATTTCGCATTATCCACTTTTTGTTGAATCGGCATGCCTAAAGCATTTAAAAACAACTCCGGAAAAGTCGCGTAGTATTTTAATCTTCCGCTTCCATCATAAACTCCATATTCTCCGTTCGGACCCACTGCGCCTTTTTTAACCGAGTCCACCATCGTATTAATATTTTTTATTTCCAGTCCGGCCGGATAAGCCAATTTCATTTCCTTAGAAAGTTCGTCAATGTTGCCAGCCAATTCTTGTTGATTATCATTTAACCAATTACTTAAACCTTGGACGGCTTGGCTAGCTACTTTCACCGCTGGCGATAAACTAGTGTTGGCAATAGGATTTAAATAAAGAGAATTACTAAAATCCATGCCTAAATCTTTCATTGATCGCAAAATCAAAGTGCTGGCGCCAAACCAACGCGCAAGTTTATCCCATTGTCCAGTGGCAGTCCAAGTTTTAAGAGTATGAAAATATTCCACCGGCCATTGCATAAAAGCGGTTGAAACATGCCCGGGCGCGCCGTAACTTAATCGCATACTCGCTCCTCGGCGATAAGGAAATTGAGTGTCATCAATCGCATTTCGAATCACTTGGTTGCGCGCTCCTTCTAAATCTCCGGCCACTAATTTCTGGCGAATCACGTTCGCGTCTAATTTATTCATCGTGTTTAACCCTAACTCTTTTTCCACTCCGGCCCAATTTAATTTTCCTGAATTATATCTCGCGATGGCGTCGTCGAAAATCATTTTACTTTGGTGATACATAAATCCGCGATTGGCGTTTTCAACGATCGAGTTTGGTTTAAGCACTCCTTGAGTAAGACTTTTATAACCCGTGGCGATTTTCCCGCCAACAGTTTGTTCTGTTAACTCTTGGCCAAAGGGGACTCCGAGATCAACCGAAAATCCAGATTTTAAAAACTCGGCACGGCCGGCGGAAGTCAAGGTTTTCGCAATCGCTTGGGGCATAAACTTATTGCCCCAATAAGCGTAGCCCATAATTGGGTATTGAAAAGAATTTCGGAAAACCGTCGCTGGTTGGGACATTGCCGAAGAATACATTGTATTCATAGTTTGGTTCATGGCGCGCCTCGCAATATCCGGCGGAAGATTCCAACCCAATTTTTCATTTAAGCGCGTGCCAATCCCATCGATCCACTTCTCCACTTCTCCTCCATATCCTAATTTTTCTTGGACGTAGGAAGAAAAACTATTTCTAATTTCCGGCGGAAGTTGATCAAAATAATTTCCCATTCTTTTTAAGACCGGATCTAAATATTTGGCTTTATAACCAGCCCGAGTATAAATTTCAGCCAACGCCCACTCATCGTCGATTTGAGTGGCTAAACTGCCTACTCTTTTTTCTTTCGCAAAAAAACTCATCGATCCCGGTATTTTTCCTTTTTCTTTGTAAAGTTGAAATTTCCCTCCCACATCAGAAATATGCGGACTGTAATTTTCCAAAAAAATCTCCGGCGGCACTCCCACATCCGGTCCTAATTGAGAATAATATTGATCAAATTTTTGAGCCGCGCCGATTAACTCAGTTTTAGTGGCGGGAGATAAAGACGGATTATCAGTGATCGCGGCGGTATTCCCCGTCCGATAAGCGCGAACCAACCTCCTCTCTTCGGCGTATTTTCCAGCCGAATATTTCTGAATAATAGGATCCTCATATAAGGTGCTGAGTTGGGTTTTTTCCGAAACCGAAGCTAACCTTGAGGCGTCTTCCATCGGGACATATCCTTCTGAATAAATCGGAAAACCATGTTGGGTTTCCATATCTCTCATCCAGTATCGCGCGGGAGAAACATACCTTTCCGCAAGCGGGACATTAATATCCGGCGCGTATTTGGTGGAATTTTTTAAATTCGCAATGGTTTGCGCCACATTCACATATTCCGATTGTGTCAATTCTCCCACCGCGTCTTTTCCGGTTAAAGTTTTGATCACTGATTGTTGAACCACCGGCTCTACCCCATTTACTCTTCCAATCAAATCTAAATTCGCGACTTGATCGGGCATAACCAACTTATTTTCAAATCCCTTAAGCGCGCGAGGAGGGATAGAGGTAATTTGAGTTTTTGGCGGCACTATATCAGTAATCGCCGGAGTTCCCGCCGGCATAGCCTCCGGCACTTTCGAAACATCAATAATTTGAGAATTAAGTTTCACTTCATTGCCAAAGTCGCCTTTATAAGTCGATTTTCTCGTCACTGCGTCATAAAGTTTTTGGGTTGGCGCGTTTCTTACTTCCACTACCGCCATTTCCACTTGGCCGGGACCAGCCGGAGTCATCTTGAGAAAAGTGGTGTTAGGTTTACCGCCTAAGTCTTTAGCGGTGCTTTTGGGGAGCGAATAATATTCCGAAACAGAATCGGTTTTTTTAACTCCTTTTAAAAGGCCAGCTTGATCTTGAGTAAGCGCCGCTTTGATCGGTTCTATGTTTTGAACCGTTTCGCCGGGTTTTAAAACCATTCTCGGTTGAAAAGCTTTTGTCACTGTTTCGGCTAATCCGCTCGTTAAAACAATATCGCCTCCAATATTTAGAGCGCTCAACGCCACCGAAGCTACCGGTCCCACCCCGGAATCGCGCATATCTTTAAAAGACTTCCAATAAGAAGAAACTTGCCCAATCACCGGAATATCTAAGGGTTTTTGCTCCACCACATCATTTAATCCGGTTTTTCCTTTCGCGAAATTAGACCACGCTTGATAAAGAGAATATCCATATCGAATCGGCGCCTTAGGAATTTCCATCGCCATATCTTTTAACCCTAAACCCAAAGAAGTCCATGTGATTGGCGCGATTTTTCGCAATTCGGGATGTTCTCCTTGAATCGGCACATTAAAAGGACTCGCCTCAGGATTAGGTTGAGGCGTCATACTGGGATCCGAAGAAGTAGGATCAATCGGCGCTACCGCCTGAGTGGCTGAAGCGATTGATTCATTTACTTTTTGGAAATAATCATTGCTCAAATTTCCCATAGTTTTTATAATCCAAGACTACTTAGGAAGTTTTTAGCGCCTTGCATAATTTTAGAACCAAGCCCCTGAGAGGTTTGAGGCGCTCGAACGGTCGGAGAGGGAGTGCGCGAAGTGGCGCCGGAGGTCGGGGTAGTTGTTGTGGGAGTTGAAGAAGGAGTAGAAGTAGATGTCATCGGGGTTGCGATTGGGGCCGGAGGCAGAGTCATCGATTGGTTTCCATCCACCGTCTTTGAAACGCTCGGCAAAATACTGTCTTCTAAAAACTTGGGCGCTCGAATAATATCGTTTTCGGAAATTCCCAAACTGTCCTTTTTGGCATTGGTGTATTTTGTGTAACTGCCATCAGAATTTTTTTGATAAAGAAAACCCTTACTGCCTTCGAGCCAACCGCCAGTCCGAACGCCTTGCTGGGTTCTCACTTGATTCAAATCCACTTCTTTATATTGGCCGGCGGTTGCCGTCACAAATCCGCCGCCTAAAGTTTTCTTTTGGGTTTCGGAAATCAACTTCGAAGATTTCATCGATCCCGGATTTTGCGGATCAGGGATCATTAAGTCCGGCGCGGAGAATTTATCATTACCCAATATAAAAACATTTTTTCCGTCTTCTTTACGGTTAATTTTCCCATAAATCGGAAGTCCCCCGTAAAGCCCATTGGTTTCAGTATATCCAGTTTTCGATCCCACTCTTTCAACTGAAACATCGGTGATCTCGCCTTGAGAATTGGTTTTAAGATAAGCCGCGAAGTCCGACGAAGCCGGAGTCCCGGCTTTATGGCTTTTTACATCGCTTAAAGCTTGAAGCGTGTCATTATAATCATTTAAGGTTTGATTAAACTCAAGAATATGAGCCGAAGCATCATCTCCCGCGCCTTGAAGTTGGTCAATCGATTGGCTAAGTGAATCCAGTTTAAGATTAAGCGCGTCGGCTTTTCCTTTTAAAAGAACGTCGGGCTTATTTCCATAATACATGGAAAGTTTAGCGTTATCATCGGCCACTCCATTGTTCAAGGCTTTAATGTCTTGATTGGATTTAAGAGCGGTTGTTTTAGCCAACGACTCCCAATTCGAAATCTTAACTTGGATATTAGAACGCTGATCCGCGGTTAATCCCGGATGAGAATAGAGTTTTTGGCCTTCTTTCACTAAAAGTTGATAATCTCCCGGCGAAAGTTTCCCATCGGCTTCGAGCTGGTTTTGTTTAATCGAAAGTTGGTCCACAAGATAACCGTAATCTTGTTTTCTCGTTTTGGGATTTAAAAATGAAACATCAAAGACTGGCATATTAATAAAGTTGTTTAATTTTTGCCAAGGTCTGCGGACCAAGCCGACCATATCCAGTAGTGGCGGGATCTCCGCTAGAAACTATACCATTTGCCGCTTGGAATTTCTGCAACGCGGCTTGAGTAAGCGGTCCAAAATAATCTGTTTCATTGCCGGGAGATCCGGACCCGGAAGACGACACCAAAAATCCTTTTCGATTTAAGAATTTTTGAAGTTCTCTAATTTGGGGGTCGGTCGCGCCTAAATCAAATTGGCTAGTAATCGGAACGTTTGGAGTGGGGGTCGCTGGAAGATTTTGCGCGGGCGCGCCGGTGGGATTGGTTTTCAATTTATCAATCCCGGCTTGGATGGTGTCCGCGGTGCCTTGCGCGGCTTTTAATCCAGCCGAAACATCCGCGATGGTGGTGGAAGCGGCCGCGCCGGTAAATTGGGGATCCTTTATTTTATTTCCATAAATATCGGTTCCCATCCCATACCCCGGTTCAGTTGGAAGTAAATAAGGATTGGCCGCGTAATAATGCTGTTTAGAAACCGGGTCCCAAGTTAATTGGCCCATACCGTAAGACGCGGCGCTGGCTTTCCGGGCCGCCTCATTGGCTAAGTCTTGCTCGTTTTTATTAATCAAAGTTTGAGGAGAAAAGACTACGGCCGCGCCCGAAGTAAGCGCTTTATTGATCGCAGACTCCGGAGTCAAAGTCGGATCTTGCGCCAAAAGATTTTGAGCGCTCGATAAAATATTGCTTACTTGAGTGCCTTTGATTTGCGCCGCGGACTGAATGATTTTATTTAAGGAATTATCAGTATTCACTCCTAGAGTTTTGATCGCGGTTAATCCTTGAACCGCTTTATTCAGGTCGTAGTCTTGGGTGAATTTAGTGACGATATTATCGCCCAAAAGGTTAGCGCCGGTTTGAAGCGAGTCTTGCCGCACCATCGAAATAATCGGCGCGTAACTTTGGAGTTCTGAACGGCTAGAAAGATCATTGTAATTTTTCGAAATTGCCTGAAGATCCGACACTGAAAGCGTCCCTTGAGAAAATTTAGTATTGATAAGATTTTTTTGTTCGGTGTTGAAGCGTTGAAAAAATCCATTGTCACTTTGATCCGCCACAAAAGAATCCCGTTTAAACTTCCAAAACTCTTGAGGAGAATTATAAGTCACATCTCCAATTTTCACTGAACCCGTCGCCGAAGCCGCGGCCATCTTTTGATTAAAAGCGTCAAGGGTGGAGGCGGCAGTGGCGTAGCCAGTAATGGTGGCAACAGAGAAATTTTTAATATCCTTCTCGATTGAGTTTTCGGCTTTAGCTTTATTTAAAACCAACAAATGAAGATCGTAGGTGGAAACCAATTCTTTGTTATCCGCTAAAAGCGCTTTATTGCGTTCGGTCCCAATTCGCGCGATTTGTTGATTTAAAATCAGGTCGGTTTTATCTTTGAGCGCGTAGTCAGTTTGATTTTGAATCACATTTTGATTGATCGTGAAGCGGTCTTTTTCGCGCGCCACCAACTCCGCGTCAATTTTCGCTAAGACATCCGGATCTTCCGCGGTTAATTTTGATTCATTCAACCAATTTATCACCGAATCAATCGAGGCCGCGCCGGCGTTAAAAGTCGAAAGTTTTTCAGTGTAATCGTCGGCAAAAGTTTGTTGTTCCACTAAAGACCGAAGCGCCTTCACTTCTTTTCCGATTCTTAAACTTTCATCTCGATCATCCGAAACTCTTTTTAATTGCCCCTCCCTATAAGCCAGCTGATCCTCAAGGGGCATGTGCTGGTCAAGAACCAACTTTAAAAATTGCGATTCGTCTTGCGCGTTCCGGGAAGCGATTTGCCCTTGATACATTTTCATCACGCCGGAGACAAAAACGTCCAAAGAATCGCCTCGCACTGGTTGATCACTAACGCGTTGGTAAGCCATGTTATGGGATTACAGCCGGAGTGGGAGCCGCTCCGGAAGAAGTTTGGGCATTCGCCGCGACGGCCCCGGCTGGGGAAGCGAATCTTTGGCCCGGTCCCGGCATAGGCGCCGCGCCCGGTTGGTTTTGGCCTTCGGATAATCTAGGCAAAAGCGCCGGTTGGCGCGCCACCTGCGGACCTAGGGTTGGGTCAGCTAAAGTTTTCTTCATCATTTTTTGTTCCAGTTTCGGCTGAGCCACACCCGCCTCGCGCTGGGCCGTATCAAGAGAAATAATGCCGGATTGAAGTTTGTTGATGGTGTCAATGATATTGCGGAGCAAAGTCGCGGGCATAAAGACCTCATTGCGATAATCACCATTGATAATAATTTTGGTTTCCGGAAAATAAAGTTCGTAGAGTTTTAAAATATTCCGGTTTAAAGTTTGAAGGCTGGAGCGAAAACGTTTTAGCCGGGGATTAAGTTTCCGGATCGTGCCTTGGAAGGCTAAAGCCAAAGCGCGCCCGGAGGCGTTCGCCACTTGGGAAGAAGACAACATCGCTTCCGAGACTCCCGCCAGTTCCACGATTGCGCTCCGCCTTTGGGTCACAAAAGTATTGGTAATGTAGGGATCGCCGGTTTTTTCAAAAGTGTGGAGTTCGCCATCATCAGGAACGGAATAAATTCTCGAGAGTCCCGCCACTAAGGCTTGCATGCCTTCGACATTCTTTCCCCAGAAATTCACCGTCGTCACCCATTTCAATAAATTCGCCAAATCATTATTCACCCGGTTATGCATGAGCTGGGGATCAAGCACGTCTTCTAAATCCGACTTGCCGTTCGGATGGTTGGGGGAATAATTATTTTTCACATGAGAGAGCGGCACAAAATCCCAGTTATGAAAATAGTAGTCGAGCAGTTTGTCGTTGATGAAAACCGACATCACTTTATCGGTCCAATATTCAAAAATATCCACCATCGGCACATAAGAATCAATATCCGATCGCGAAAGCCCGGAAGGTTTTTGCGAAGGCTCGATCGTAATCCCTTTCGCGCGCGCCAAATCGCCATAGAGCATGTGGGCCTTGGCCACCGAGATCCGCGTCGCGTCGATAAAGCCCAAAAGTTTTTTATAACTCGCGTCCGCCCAAACGGGAATGATGGAGCCGGGATTTTCCACGTGAGAAAAAATAATTTTCCATTTTCCATTCTCGTCTTTTTCCACCCACGGCCCTTTTAAAAATCCGTCCCCGTAGAGCGACGCCACTTTCGCCCAAGAGTCAAACGTCACTTGATAATCGTTTTCTTTCCAAACTTTCCAAAGCAACCGCTCTTTCATCTCCGCTTTGATTTCCAAAATATCATCCGTCGGATCATCGGTCGGGCAATTAATTTCCGGATCATCATCAAAAGGAAGCGAAGAAATCGAATCCACGATCACCGCGCAATAATTATCCGTCCGCTGGGAAGCGCCCACCGGTTCGTCTTTGCTCCATTGGTCGCCGCGATAAAATCTTTCAAGCGTGGTATAACCGGCAAATTGGTATCCCGATCCGCCGGCCCGCGCGGGAGTGCCGTTGAGGCGCGCGTTCAAATCGCGTTCGCCGTCTTTTTTATTGGCCAAAAATTCTTTCGAGAGTTCAAACTCAAAATTCCTTCTTTCGGCGGGAGTAAGATTTCCTTTTGATAAAGGCATTTTCTAAATTATACTAGAAAATTCTTTTTTCGGGAATGGTGATAGTGCGGATACCCATTTTTTGCGCTTCCTTTTCCGGGAAGATTGATTCAATCGTCGGGGCCAACGGATTGAATTTCATATCTTTGAAGGATTTCCGAAGCAGTTTCCTTTCGATATACCAAACCGCCATCCCCAGCGCCATCACATGGTCTTGTTCTAGGCGTTTGTCCGACACGCCTTTCTCCGGATTATATTGATAATTTCCCAGTTGGTCCTCTAAAACCGGGATATGATAGCTTCGAAGCCGGCCAAAATCGGGATTTTCATCAATAACCTTGCCTTCCGCGTCCATTTTTGTCTTCCGGTTGGCCGACATCACCGAAATCAGCACAAAAAGCATATCCATTTTATCCCCGGAAGCCGAAAAATCCACGATCGTCCCCATCTGCATTTCTTGAAGCATTTTCTTGATGATCACGCCGCCCATTGAAGACGCGTCATGGCCGAAAATGGCGCCGTTCCACTCCCGGGTCAAGATTTTTGCTCGGGTCAAAACCGCGAAAGGCGATCCGCCCCGGATGGATTCTTGGTAAGCAATCCTAATTTTGCGCAGATGTTCGGGGATTTTTAGGTCTAAACATTCCGTATAGTCCAGCACGTAAAACACCGTCGGATCGCCGGTGTCGGCAAACCCCCAGTCCGCCCAGACCACATACTTATGGTCCATAAGAACTTGAGAGGGCAAAAACCCATCCCAAAGCCGCTCAATCGCCAAATTGTCAAACATTTTCTTCCCCGTCGTCACAAACTCCCCAAACATCACTTGCCGGTATTTCGCCGGATCGGTGGATTTAATCGAGTCGCCGATTCTAGCCACTTCCTTCTCTCCTAGAAAGGTGTTATCGGAAATCTTCCCCAACATCGTCCACCAACCCTCATCCCCTTTAAGGCCTAACTTCGAAATATGAAAAAAATACTGGTGGGAGGGTTTATCCACCTCCGGCGTTGACACCAAATCCACCGGTCCCCCGAAGTCGATCAACCGGCTCATGATCTTCGCCGGCAGTTCCGCCTTCAAATGCAAACTTTGCGCCGCCTCATCATACGAAATATATAAATACGGATTGCCCGCCAACGACGAAGCTTGGTCCTCGCCGGTAGGAATACTTTTATAAAAAGTCCCGTTTTTAAAAAATATCGTCCGCTTCTGCTGGTTGTCGCTTAAATAAAAATCTTTAATCTTACACTCATTCCGATAAGACACGCCATCCACTTTATAAATAAATTCTCCATTTAAAATATCCAATACATACTGATACCCGGCGTTGCACTGATTCGAGTGAGGACTCAAATTTAAAGTGCCGCACCGGATGGCCGCGATGTGATCCGGATCTCCAGTGGCTCCAATCTTATAAAAATTATACCAAAGATGTTTAACGGTGGTGACGAGAGTTTTGCCCCACCTATTAGACGGGATCAAAATGTTTTTTGACGAGTCTGGATTTTTTTCAATCAATTCCTTAAACTCCGCTTCGTCTTTGAAGACTTCACGCTTTAAACCCAACGCAAACGCTTCGTCGAGTTTCCGGCGCGCAGTCATCCAAAGCCAAAGTTTTTGGCCGTCGTGAAGTTTCAACCCTAAAAGATTTTCCGCGAAGAAGACCGGGTCTTTGCGGCCTTCGCGAACGAGCCGCAAAAATTCCCGTTGATCGGGAGTGAGGTGTTTCACCAACTCCGCGTAAGATTCTTTTTCTATGTCTGTGGGCCTACTCATTTCTGTATCCGTCTTGCGAGAACGCGCGATTGAATCGCGCTTCGTCTCGATTGTCCTGTTTTATTTTTCCGATGGCGTGGATCCGAGAATCTTGCGACTTCATGGCTTTAAATAATAATTCCGAACGCTTATAAAGTTCTTGGCGTTCCTGCGGCGTGTATTGCGACATTTTCACTGGATCCGCGAGAAGAGTTTGAAGCGCTTCCAATCCTAAATTTAGGGCGCTATTAATTCCATTTTGAGTGGCGATTTCGTTGGAGACTAGGGTTTTTTCAAGATTTTCTCTCGCAACCAATTTATTAACCGGTGGATTCTCGGGTAGTAATTCTGGGGTCGCAATAGTCATCCCGCTTTTAGTTTTTACTCTTTTTAAAAGATTATACCAAGCGGCCCGCGAAGTATCTTTTATTTCTCTTTTAACCACTTCTTCGAAGAAGCGATTATCAGAGAGTCTTCCGTTTGTGCGAGCAAATTCTTCATTATAAAGTTGTAAAATTTTAGGATATGCCGGATGTGTAATAATTTTTGATTTAGAAAGAATCTCCATAAATGAAATTATACTAGAAACCGCATGAATTGGCTAGAAATTCTTTTGTCCACAACCTAGAATTCTTGACTTTCCCCTTGAAACGACTATACTTTCTAGGTAGCCTCTTAGAAAAAAATTTTTTTATAGGAGAGCTAACTCCTCAAGAGAATAAGGAAGATTTAAAATGGGTGCGGCTACCCTCAAACCCAATTCCTAAATTGAAAAGAACATCATAACGGTTGAATGCGAGGACGATTGAGCGAGAAGAGCGAGCGAAGCGAGCGAAATTGAACAGAGCATAAAACAAATCACCCCCTCGGGTGTTTTTTAATGCTTGCGTGCGGTTGACAATATATACTCAAGTGTGTTGTAAATATACTCATTCAGTTATCCCCTCGCTATCCACAATTGGCTATTGTAAGATGTTGTAAGATGATGTAAGATAGTAAAGTAATCAAAGGTCGCAATAAATCAATAATCAAATGGACAAACAAACCTACTTTGCTTTACGCCGAATCGTTGAGTATCTCAAAGAGGATGAACGCCGACACTTCGAAGAATCCAACAAACCGATTGACCACATCTATCGTGATGTAGTGAGTCTTGAAAGTCATCTTGATGAAATCGCCAAAGACTATGACTAAAGAGAAACGAGCCGAAGAGTTAGGACTAGAGTTAATCTCACTCGCCGGAATGTGTCCGGCTGACGCTTACCGCTTCTCTTACTCATCACCTCGGGATGCCTCAATACTAATCAATAAAATAAAAAAATGTATATCTACTCCATTGACCCAAAAACCATCAGCCCAAAAGTCGAACAACGAAGAAAACTCGGGCGCGAAATTCTAGCCTCGGTTTTCTTTTTAATTGCGGTCGGATGTTTCGCTCTAATCGTAATCGCATTCGCCGACAAAATAAATTAAAAATGAAACTCTATTACCACAAAACAGACGGAGGGGCAGAGTATTTAATGGATACTTATAAAAAATTCACTCATAACGGCTACAACTGGAAAGAAGGAGTAATAAACGGCAAAACAAAATATGTCGTGAGAATCGATGGAGATATTACGAAAGACGCCGAGCTAAATGTAGTGGATACAAAAAACTCTTAGCCATTCCTTGAGCGTCTATCTAATGGCTGGACGCTCAAATGAGGGGCTAACCCTCACGCTCGCTAGTCCCGAGCGAGAAAACTGGTAGGCAAATTGAAAACTTAATATGCCAAATTGGTGCGAAAATGAATTAGTCGTTGAGGGAGAATCACAAAAAGAAATCAACCGCTTTGCTGAATCCCATAAATATAAATCGAAAGATTATGAAACCGATTTAAGTTTTATGGCTGACGCTCCCACTCCTAAGCCCCTCCAAAAACTAACTGCTAACGGCACAATCCGCTCAAAGATGATTGAAAAATACGGTGCGAGCGATTGGTATGGTTGGAGATTGAAAAATTGGGGGACGAAATGGGACACCACTGACGCCGAACTCACGACTTGGGAAAAACACGAATTGATTTACAATTTTGAAACTGCGTGGAGTCCGCCGATTGAATGGCTCGCGAAAGCTTCCGCTAACTATCCCACTCTCCACTTTCGCCTTGAATATGGAGAATCGGGTAATTACTTCGCCGGCTTCGCCACGGCTCACGCCGGAAAGGTCGTTGATAAAGAAATCCCATTTAAAAAATCGGGTTTCTATCACCCTGAAGATGAAGAATAAAACCTACGAAGTGGAGGTATGGGAAGAAGTGGGTGGTTATCTCCTTGTTGAAGCGGACAGCCCCGCCGAAGCAAAGAGAGTGGCCAACGCTTACCTAGAAGAGTATGGAATGCTTGACCCTGATGAAGTCGAACCAAACGCCTTTCCTACGGTTGAATCATTACAGACCACTCACCGAGATACCCAAGTCTTAAACAAACCAAAGTTGACTAAAAAACTAAAATGAAACTCCCTTCAATCAGTTCCTATTACGACTATTCGTCAAAAAACTACGGTGTTAATTCGTTGATGGTGGAGTTTGAGAGTCTAAAACTCTATTACTCCTACGATACGATTGTCGCCTTCTGGACGCCGGAAACGGGCTTGAAATGCGTTAAAAATTACTGGTCAACCACGACCGGCAAGCACTTGAACGCCATAGAACCCGACAAATCACGCCGACTCACCCAAGACGAAATCCAATCCCAACTCGCCCTAGTCTTGAGTCTAAAAGGACTCATAAAATAAGGCAAAAGCAAAAGCAGACCACAAAGCTGGTCTTAATAAGCTAAAGCAAAAGCCCTGAATCGCCTACCATTCGGGGTTTTTTGTTTCCCAATTTTCAAACACGCACCCCGATCCAAACAGTAAACGGGAGGCTCTCTTAGCGCTCCCCGGCCCTCTCGGGCCGGCTCGCGCGGCTTTCCGCTCTGCCTTTCAAATTCCCTGAATGAGCGAAGATTTTAAATATTGACTTTCTAATCTTCCTATTTCATAAACTAGACTGCGCCCTATATACCCCCCTCCCCTTCTTTTTTTAATATAATATTAAAAAAAAAAAAAATAAGATATAATTAAAGGAGAGAATAGAGAGAAAAAAATTTTTACTTTTTTAGTGGGTGGGGGGTATCTGGGAACGAGCCACCCTTAACCTTTATAAACCCTTGAAAAACCTACACCTCACCATTGACATTCCACTATAAACATTTTACTCTTTAGGATTTTAGTTATCCACATATTACCCACTCGACACCTAACGAATGGGGGGGTATAATTACTATATGAGTAAAAGACCAAATTTATTTTGCTTCGTGTTGCCCACTGAGTATCGGACTCGAATGAACGAAATTATTGAAGATGAAGGACTCTCGGCCTCTGAAATTATGCGGCACGCTTTTAAACTTTATTACGAACAATGGGAGAAAAAAACCTATGGCTATGGCAAGGGTAAGTTCGGAAAAACCCGGTTGGCAAAACAAGAAATTAAAGAATCGCGCGAAGAGAGCATTAAAAAACTCGAAACCATGACCGATGAAGAGCTTAGCCAACATTTAATTGATATTGGTTTCTCGGCGCCGGATAAAGTGGAAAGGATTTTCGGAAACATCACATCCATCACTCATTACGGCGTGGAGGTCGATCCCGAAACCCAAGAGCGCGCCTACCACTGTTGGGTAGTGGATAAAGATCAAAAAATATCTTCCCACTCAAGAATAATGGGTTGGGACCAGCTCATTAAAAAATTAATCAAAGAAAAATTCATTTAACTTAATGGGAAAAAAACAAATTGAGTTAGTCCATAATAATTGCGGGAAGTTTTTCACCTCCTTTATAGAAGATACTCCTAGGGTAAGAGCTATTTTAAAAAGAGGTGATGGGATTATAATTAAAAAACTTTTTGGCCTCCCTATCCGCCACAGCGCAATAGTGCCGGAGGATGAAATTTGGTTTTGTGAAGAAAGCTCAGGAAAAATCATTAATAAATTAACCTTTAAACAAAAAAAACTATGAAACAAGAAATCTACATTTGCGATATGTGTAATAAAAAAATTGATCCCCACACTCCTGATTCTCCGGGCGCATACCGGCTTTCTATCGTCTCAGAGGACACTGTTTCTTATAGAACTAAAATCGATATATGTTTGCCTTGTGTGAAAAAAGTCGAAAAAATAATCTTTAGCGAATTTCATAACCATACCCATGAACCAATATCAAATTGACCACGCGCTGACCGCTTTCGCGGAGGCGGGAAGGAGATACGGCATTGGCTCTTTCGTCTTGAGTTTCGTGACGGTGAATGAAGACGAAAAAGATCCGGCTAAAAAAATCAACCTCACCATCCGCTTCCAAGAGATCAATCCGGGCGTGGCGGTGTCCTTGATGTTGAACGGCGTGAAACAAGCGGTGGAACTGGATCTCCAAAAAAACCCCGGCTTTCCGGGAGAAGTAAAAAAGCAATACCAAAAATTCTTGGAGCGCTTCGACTCCTTAGTCAAAGACCAAAGCGCCGCCATGGCGAAGTTGGCGAAAAAATATCCGATTCCCATGGCGCGGGATAAAAATTAAAAATAAAATTATGCGTTTAAGAGAAAACAATGAAACAATTATCGCCGCCGTTTCCGAATTAAAAGACGGCAATATGCGAGTGGGGAGTATTCCTCCCCTTTTAGGAGGGCCTGATTCGTTAGCACTCCAAAATCGCGCGCTCTACTTTTCTGAAATACTTGGGATAAACCCGCTTGAGGTGGTTTCCGCCGGCCTGATTCATCGCGGTCGGGTGGAAGTCGTTGGCCATCCCCATTCTGAGAAACCCATCTTTATCCCCGAGGTGGATTCGTTGATTACGGGTGAAAAAGGGGTGTATCTTTCGATTACCGCCGCGGATTGCCCGCCCTTATTCCTTTTTGACCCTATCAAAGAAGTGATCGCCCTCATCCACTGTGGCTGGAAACCTTTGGCTTCCAAAGTAATTGAGAATACTTTTAAAGTCCTAGGTGAGCAGTTTGGAGTGGATAATCGCTCCGACCTTATCGCTTGGATCGGCCCGGGGATCTGCCGAACCTGTTATGAGGTGGGACCGGAGGTTTGGCAAAAATTCTATTCCCCCCATATCACCGATGAGCCGACGCAAAAGATGAACATCTCCCTCTCCGCCATCATCACCCAAAAACTCCTCCACGCCCACGTGGAATCCGTCAATATCTTCGAGATCTTTAATGAATGTTCTTTCCACCAAGAATACCGGGACGTGGGATCCGCCGAAGAGAAAAAATTCAAATACTTTTCCTTCCGCCGGCAAAAGTCGAATCCGCTCCAAACCCAAATGGCGGTTTTAGGAATGAAAAAATAGATAATATGCCAAACAATTCTTGTTTTGTTTGTCGAAAAGCACCAGCTTTTCAAAAAGGATGTTGTATAAACTGTTTCCGTTTTACTGATAGAATAGTGAATTATCTAAAGGATTTAAAAACCACCGCTTTTGATTTAGGAATTCCAGAATGGGGTTTTTGGATTGCGCTCAGGGCTTGTTGCGATATTAATTTAAGTCGATTTGAAAAAGAGATGGCCGAAGCCGAAAAAGAATTAAATCCATGATCTCTAAAGACACCCGCGTAAACTTCAACTACTCCGCCCAGAACCATAAAAAATCTCCGATCAACCTGAATTTCGCTTTTGACCTAGACGCCCAATACGTTGAAAACCTAAAGCTTTTCAAAATCCTTTTAACTGAAGCGCTTTTAGACGTTCAAGAAGAAATAGACCTCAAAACCAAAGGCCGAACAACGTTAGATGACTTAAAAAAAGATGGACAATAATAATCAACCTATTTTGGCGCCGGAGAACTATTTGGCGAACCGGGAAGTTCTTTTGGATATGCTCGTCAAACTTTTTCCCTGCGATTTTTCCGTCAAGGAAAATGGGACCGAGATCTGGCTCTTCCTTAACCATGGCTCCCAAAAAGCCCTTGTGCTGAAAACTTCTGGGGTATGGGAATACAAATAAAAAAGGTCGTTCAACTAAGCTAAGTCAAGCCAAGACATGACTCAAGAAATAAGGATTCTTCTCTACATTATCGCTGTTTCTAACCTAGTGATGATGTTTTTAAGTTTCTAAATGGTATAATCAGAAGGAGTTTTCATTGTTTCCGGAAGGTTCAATCCTTCCGGCGCCCGATGGTTCTATACCGCGTCTGGAAGAGGGGTCGCGACCATTTCCTCTCTCCGGGGAAACGAGAGAAAGCGCGCGTTATAGACCAGGGGCCGGAGTGATTGAGAAGTATGATTGCTTTTGAGCCATGGCGGTGGGGCCTTACCTCCGCTAACCCATGAAACAAAAAATTAAAAATTGGCTGGTGAGCGTCGGAATGGTGGGAGTGATGAGTATCGCGGTTCTAATTTCTCCCTCTTCTTCGACCGCCGGCCTTCAATATTTCAAGCCCTTAATCCCCTTCAACTATGCCCAAACACAAGACTCTCAAGAAAACTCGCGGTTGCCATTGCGCGACTTGTCGCCGCTTCGGAAATGGCTTGATCGTCTGGCCGAAGAGTTTGAGTGTCCCGGTTGTGCTTCAAATTACAAAAGAATTGATTCAAATGGTAAGTATTCTTATGGCTGTTTACAGTTCCAAGAAGCCACTTTTAAAGCGGCAATTCGGCGAAATAAAGCGCTCGTTGGTGTTGAAGATAATGAACTTATGAACTACATCTACGATTGCGAATTTCAGAAAGATCTGGCGGAGATAATGTGGCAAAGCGAAGGCGCCTCCGCCTACTACCATTGGCGGACCTCGATCGACCGCGGATTAGGCATGCCGCCGGGTTACACCCACCCATAAAAGACGACTAAAAGACGACTAGACAAATTAAAGAAAAGATGGTCATTAACGTCAAAGGGGATAATCTGATTCTTACCTTCAAATACGACCCAAAACTCGTCGAGGCCGTGCGCTCGGTTCCGGGTCGGATTTTTGAGGTCAAAAATAAGCGCTGGATAGTCCCGGTTGAGAATATCGCGGAATGCCTTGAAATCCTCGTTCCTTGGGGTTTTCAACCCACCTTAGAGGTAAAGAGGTTAGCCGAAGAGAAACGCGCCTTGTGGGCCAAATATGAAGAAATTAGGGCCAATCCGGGAAAATACGAGGGAAACCTGCCTTTATTTGAGTTTCAAAAGGTGGGGGCGGCTTTTTTGCATGCTATGCCGGGCGCTTTACTAGCCGACGCTCCGGGGTTAGGCAAAACCCTTCAAGTGATCGCGTCGTCGGGTGAATGCGAAAAAATTCTGGTCTTTTGCCCGGCCTCCTTAAAATATTCTTGGGAGGCGGAGATAAAAAAGTGGGCGCCCAATGAAACAGTCGTGGTGGTTGACGGTTTTCCGGCTAATCGGAAAAAACTTTGGAGGGGAAATGAAAAATGGGTGATCGCGAACTACGAACTTATCCTCCGCGACTTCCACGACATTATGGCCGTGAATTGGTGTTCCATTGTTTGTGATGAAGCGACGAGAATTTCCAACTCAACCACCAAGACTGCGCGGTTAATTAAAGTTTTAAATTGTAAACGCAAAATTGCTTTGACGGGAACTCCGATCTCCAACACCCCCCTCGATATTTATTCCATCATCGATTGGATCGCCCCCCATTACTTCGGCAATTTCTATCAATTCAAAGAAAAGTATTGCGAGATCGAACCGCGATTCAATCGGGTAACGGGGTATAAAAATTTAGGGGAATTGGCGGCCAAAGTGAATCGATTTTTACTTCGGCGAACCAAAGAAGAAGTTTTAAAAGATTTTCCGCCGAAGGTGGTGGAAGATATTGTTTTTGACTTAAACGACCGGGAAAAAGAATTTTATAAGGCGATCAAGAGCCAAATTTTAGAAGAACTTAAAGGAACCGAATTCAATAAAATCACCCTCGGAATCATTCCGGTCAAAATGTTGCGGTTAAAACAAGCCACCAACCACCCTAAGCTTTTAGGCAAAGAAGATTTAGAACCAACTAAACTGGAAACTTTAATGGAAATTTTGCGGCCGATTGTCGCTTCCGGCGAAAAAACCATCATTTTTTCCCAATTTGCGGAGATGGCGAAGATTCTGGCTTATCGGCTAGAAAGAGATACGCCGATTATTTACGGAGAAGTGCCGACGGAAGAAAGGCAAAGAATCGTGGAGAAGTTCAATACCGACCCGGCGGCCAAGTTTTTAGTGATGACGGAAGCCGGCGCTTATGGCTTAAACCTTCAAGGCGCGTCCTATGTTATCCATTATGACTTGCCGTGGAGCGTGGCGAAACTGCAACAGCGCGAAGACCGCGCCCACCGGATCGGGCAAACTAAACCGGTGACGGTTTATAATTTGATCGCCAAAAACACCATTGATGAATATGTCGCGAAAGTTCTCCATAAAAAACAAAAAACCTCGGTGGAGATTTTAGGCGACGATGACCGATTAGAAGCGGCCGGATTTTCCGAAGAAGACATTCAAAATATTTTGCGGTTATGATAAAATTCTTCTAGCACCCCATCTTGGAGGATTTATGAAGAGGCGTTATTCCAGCCACAGTTCTCGCCATCACGTCCCTCCTAAGTCGAAGTGCCGCGGCCGAAATCCCCATCAATTCGTTTTAATTAAGCCGATGAGGCACCATCGCGCTTATCACATGCTCTTCGGAGATCCCGCCACTTTTGAAGAGGCGGCTGAAATTCTCCGGCGAAATTGGTGGACTGCACCTTCCGCTTCGTTAATCCCCAAATAAATTCCCCGCTACCCCGCCGGCCTCTTCGCCGGCGGTCCCTCCATCAAGGGGTTGATCCAGTTCATCCAGCATTTTTTCCTGTTCTTCCTTAATTCTTTCCTCCACTAATTTTATTTTTTCATATTTTCGCAAAATAGCGACGTATTCCGGATGGAGCGTCCATTTATCCGCCGTTCCTCCTTCCATACTGTCGGCGGCTTTGATTCTTTTACAAACTCCCAGAAGCGCCAAATTTTCCAGATACATCCGAATTGGTCCGGTGGGATAACCTAAGGCGGCCGCGATTTCAGCGGTGTCTTGCTCGTCGCCGGCCGCCATCACCATCATCACCATTTTGTTGGTTTGGGGAATGGAATCGAGCGCGATTTTATAAACCGTATTCATATCCTCTTCTATAAACTTTCCGTTATTCACCACCATATACGAAGTGCCGATCGAATCCAGTTGCTCCACTGGCCGCGTCGGCATTTCCGCGCCGGGGACATAGATGACTTCTTTTTTAAAACTGGAATCTCGGATGACGCCGGACCGGGCTTTAGTGGAAAAATCCGCGAGGCTGATGATTTCGTGCCGCACCTCTTCCGGCACGATTGGCAGATCCGCCGGCACTTCAATACTTTTCATAAAAGCAAAATAAGCGTTCGATAATTCTTTTCTCATCTCTTCTTTTTGGGAATTATTAAAAAGCACTCGTTTGGCCACCTCCTGCCTTTCCGGCATAGTGATCCGGTATTGCAGAAATCTTTCGCCGAGCGTTGTGTGCATTTGCTGGGCCAAGTCCACGGCCGCGGTCGAGCCAGCGAGCAGTCCCACCTTCCCGGACCAATCGACAACTTTTCCGTTGCCGTAAACTTTTTTCACCCGGCCGTCGTAGATCTCCCGAAGTTGCGCCATGATTTCGTTTCGCGCGTCAAAATTCAAAGATAAAATCGTGGTCCAATCTTTGAAAACCAAAATCTTGCCGTTGATTTGGGGGAGTAAAGAAGTTTCCCCCCGATTCTGCATGCCCGACATAAAAGTATTGGTGGTCAAGTTCGAAATCGGCACGATCATTGGCAAATCAAAAAGCGCGTTTAAAAATGCCGTCTTGCCGCCGCCGGAAGGACCGATCAAAACCATCCAGACTGGATCCCGGTTAATCATATTAGCCACGATAAGCGCCGGAATCAGTTTTATAATTCCCACGTCTGCCACCAACAACCATTTGCGCACCACACGTTCCAACTCTTCAAAAGAAATCGGTTCCAATTTTTCCAATTCCGCTAAACGTTCGGCTCTCTTCCGCGCTTCATCGGTGGTGAGGATAGAGGGCGAACCATCGCGGTCTTCTTTTGCGTGGCCAAAAAGTTTAATTGGATCCATCTTTTTTATTTATTTTTTTTAATAAGGCTAGGAGTTCATTATAATATGGTTCGTAAACCAATTCCCAGAGCATTTTCACCTGCCGGTTTTTATACTCTTCGATCGTGATTTCATTAGGATCAAAAGTAGGCTTTTCGTCAATAATCTTATCCATCATTAAACTGGCTTTCTTGAAACGTTCTATCGTTTCGTTCATTTCCGCCCGGACGATGGCACCGGCGTTTCGTTTTATTTTTCCTATATTAAACATGTTTTAGTTATCCACAGTTAGTATTTGATACTGGCGTGATACTATGATACCATAGAGATACGAAATAAAAATAACAAAAATGTGGATAACTTCTTAATACTATGGCCATCAGAGTTCCTCCTTTAGTAAAACAAAAAAGAGAGATCAAATTCCGAAAAATTCGGCTTCTTTATCGGCTTGGAATGAGTATGGACGCTATTTGCAAAGAAACTAAAGCTTCCAAGACCACGGTATTCTTCGCGTTAAGGGGTCGATCGAAGAAAAGCTAAGAAAATAAAAATAAAAACATAAATAAAAACATGAGCGATGAATTAAATCCCTTTGAGGGAATGAAAGAATCAAGGCGGTCCCAAGTCAAGTTTGGCAAAGTGGGCGATTGGTTTAAGGGAACGTTAGTGGATGACACTCGCGAACTTCAAAACAAACTTTCCCCGAAGAAAGAAATGCAGAAAGTGTATGAATTCAAAATGCACGGCGGGTCCTTCCATAACATTATCGAGAAGGCGCCGGGGCGATACGACGCGGAAGAAGAGGCGACAGTGATAGGAAAAGGCGAATTCTACACCTACATTGCCAAGGAAGTGGTTCAGTCCCAGATGAGAAACGCGAAAATCGGGCAGGTGATCGGCATGCGGTTCACGGAAGATCGGCCGCCAACCACGCCCGGTTTCAACTCCACCAAGATCATCAAGGTTTATCTCGGAGAAATCGATCCCGAGTATCAAGGCGAAGCGTCGGGAGATGTTTTCCCATAAAGACTAAAAGATGAAGTTAACCGCACAGCAAATCAAAGATAAAATAAAGGAAGTGCTTCCCGAAGGAAGGGTGGTGCCGCGGCATAACGATAAAGGCCATTTCTACGAAATACTGGATGGGGTATTAGTGAATGGCGCGCCGCCGATCTACCCTTCCGTCACCGGGAAAATTGCCGTCATTAAAGACGAAGGGTTAATGAACTTCAAGATGAATCAGGCGATCCAATATGTTTTCCGGACTTATAAAACTTATAACGATGAAAACATCATGGAACATCTCGACAAGGCCGCGCGCGCTTCGGTGGATATTTTTGAAGAGGCCGGCGACATCGGCACTGAAGTTCACGATACCCGCCATCGGTATTTCCAAGATTGGATCAAAACCGGAGAGCGTCCGGTGACTTTCGATTCTTATTTAAGGCCAGAAGCGGTGGACTTAAGAATTAAGTCTTCGCTTCGCGCGCTCGATAAATTCTTAGATGACTATTGGTATGAACCGATCGCTTGCGAACTTTTTGTTTATTCCCATAAACTTAAAACTTGCGGGACGCTCGATGACTTGGGTTTTATTTACCAATTCGAAAACAAAGAAGGCCATGAAATGAATCACGAAATGATCCGACGAGAAGGCGATTTTAGTTGTTTGAATTGCGAATTTAAAGCCAAAAGGCGCTTGGCCTTAATTGATCTTAAAACTTCCAACCAATTCAAGGATCACTATTTTTTCCAAGTGGCGCTTTATTGGTGGATGTTAAAAGAGTTGACTGGGATTCGGCCGGAGAAATGCTTAATCGTTAAACTTTCAAAGGAAGACGGCACGCCGAAGGTGGAAGACCTTAAGCGTCCGTCCACCTTAGCAAGTTTTGCGAGAAGCATGGTGCGAACCAAAACCGGATTGGAATATATCCGAACGCTTCGAAAAGACAATCAAAAAGTCGTGGCTCCTAAAATAGAACTATGATCATCGCCATTAAAGATTTTCTCAAAGACTACGCGCGGCTTAAGATCGAAGAAAAAGCCATCAAGGCGCGGCTTGAGGAATTAAATCCGATCATCCGGCAAGCCATGTCGGATGAAGGAGTAGATAAAATTCCCACCAATCAAGGCAACTTCAGCATTAAAAAAACCAAACGGTGGACCTATTCTTCAGACGTGATTGCGTTAAAAGAAAGTCTTGATAAACGCAAAAGCGACGAAGAAAAAGACGGCACCGCCACTTTCGTCGAAGTGGAACAATTAGAATTTCGAGAGCTAAAAAATGAAGTTTAGGGACATTGAAATAATCTGTAAAGATTGCAATAAGCCTTTTATTTTTTCGGCCGCCCAGCAAATGCGGTATGAAGAAATATCTCAAGAGAGAGTGGAGCATGGAGAAGATCCTCTCACTCAACCCAAAAGGTGCAATGCGTGTCGAATTGCCAAGAAAAAGAAGCATGGAGATATATGAAAGTCTTAATCACGGGAGGGTCTGGTTTTATAGGCCATCATATCGTTGATTATTTGCTTCAAAAAACCGATTGGGAGATCGTTCTTTTAGAGCGCTTGGCCCATTCCGGCAATCTAAATCGGTTGACCGAATTGCCAAGTATTCAAAGAATTGAAATTGGAGACCGATTAAAACTATTTTGGCACGATCTCCGCTCTCCGGTAAACGACTTTCTAATTAAGAATATCGGTGAAGTGAACTACATTATTCATCTGGCGGCTTCCACTCATGTGGACCGGTCAATCGAAAATCCGATGGACTTTGTGATGGATAATGTGGTGGGAACGGCGAATCTATTAGATTTCGCGAGAAAACAAAAGGGATTGAAGCTCTTTATGAATTTTTCAACGGACGAAGTCTTTGGCCCGGCGCCCGATGGCGTTTACCACAAAGAAACCGACTCCCATAAACCCTCCAATCCATACTCGGCGACCAAATCCGGCGCTTGCCAACTGGCCTATTCTTATTTCATTACCTACGGTTTGCCAATCGTTAACACCTTCACGATGAATAATTTTGGCGAGCGACAGCACCCGGAAAAGTTTATTCCAAAGATGATAAAAAAGATCGAAGCTGGTGAACCAATGCCGATCTATCAAGGCAAAGATTCCACTGAAAAAGCGTCGAGAGTTTGGATGTATGCCGGCAATACTGCGAGCGCCGTCCATTTTCTTTTAGAGAACGGCAAGCCGGGTGAAGGGTATAACGTGATTGGACCAGATGAACTGGATCTTTTGACGTTAGGAAACAAAGTCGCCGAGATATTAGGCAAGCCCTTAATCCCAGAATTCGTTGGATTCTATACCCAACGCCCCGGCCATGATCGGAGATACGCGCTAGATGGGTCAAAAATGAAGGAAATGGGTTGGATTCCGCCATATTCTTTCGAAGAATCCTTAAGAAAAACCGTCGAATTTACCCGCGATAATTCAAAATGGATGTAGAAATTAGAATAAGGAAAGGCGTTATTCTAGCCGGCGGCACTGGCTCTAGATTATGGCCGCTTACCGAGATCACCAATAAACATCTGCTTCCGGTCTATGATCGGCCGATGATTGATTATCCGCTCGCGACTTTGAAAAGTTTAGGCGTAGAAGATATTCTAATCGTAAGTGGCCGCGATCATGCGGGAGATTTTCTTGAATATCTCGGTTCTGGGTTTGAGAGAGAACTTAATTTTCATTACCGGGTTCAAGAAAAAGCCGGTGGAATCGCGGAAGCCTTAGGATTAGCCAGAGAGTTTGCCGATGGCAATGGGGTTTGGGTGATTTTAGGAGATAATATCTTCGATAATTATTTCCATCTGCCGGAGGAATTTGACCTTAATAAAGCCTGTCTTTTTTTGAAATTGGTGGAGAATAACCGACGTTTCGGAGTGCCGGTTTTTGATCATGACAGGATTGTAGAGATAGAAGAAAAACCCGAACATCCTAAAAGCCAATTCGCCGTGACTGGACTTTATTACTATCCGCCGGACGTGTTTGAAATGATAAAAAATTTAAAACCGTCCGCGCGAGGAGAATTGGAAATCACCGATGTTAACAATGAATATGCCCATCGGGACTTGATTCAACACGCTAAATTGGTTGAATTCTGGTCCGACGCCGGGACGTTTGATTCCTTGGCAAAAAGCGTCGAATGGGCAAAAACCGAAAAAGAAAAACAAGATGGCAAAAAAATATAACTTTAGCGTTCAGCGCCTATCTTCTATTGGAATGAGCGAAACCTTTCAAGTGGAGGGTTGCGATAGTTTTGACGAAGCCATTCAAGTAGTGGAAAAAGCGGTGAGGGATCGAAAACTTTTAGAGCCGCAAGGCACTATTCAAACAAACGCCAAGCCGTTAGTTAGGCCGGGTGAAGACGAGAACCCACACGATCATGGAACTGGAACAAGTCAAAAAACCGAATCTCCCAAAGACTTATAGCACTGAAGAGGTGGCTAAGTTTATGGGCGTGTCTTACCAAACCGTTTATCGGTTGGTTAAAAATGGTAAAATTAAAGCCATAAACGTCGCCCAAAGCGGAACCAAGAAAACATTCCGGATCCGCGCGGAAGAGATTCAGGCTTATTATGATTCAATACAGATTTCCTATAACGGGGTTGAAGCAGTCCACGAATAAAATTTATGCGGGACAACATTGGGGAAAAAGACAAAAGTTTAAAGATAGCGTCCTTGATTATGTCGCGGGATTTTGCCGACCAGTTCAAGCGCCTCGATCGTATCCAGTTGAAATCAGCTATCGATTCCTTTTTCGAAGCCGAGCGATCGATACCCTTAACACTGCGTATCTGGCTAAAACTATTGAAGACTCCTTTCGTGCCGTTGGCATTCTCGAGGATGACGATCCTAAACATGTTGCGCGTACGGTCTTGGAGGTTGTTGCGGCCGATAAAAAGAAAAATTCGAAGGCAGTTTCTAATTCGGGCCGCCAAACGGATGAAAAAAACGAAGATTACGTCGAGATAACAATTAAAGAAATATAAATTAAATGGAAAAAAATAAAATCGATTGGAATAAGATCGTGTCGGAGTCAAATGGAGAAATGTTTTTTCTTCCCAAGGAGTTTATGGGAGCTGGGGAAGATTGGTTTAAAGCCCGCCAAGATTACAACGATTTAGTCGCCACGATGGCGGAAAAAGAGTTGTCTTTAAATATGGCCTTTCAAAATCTTATTTTTGAAGTCCGAAAGTATTTAAAGAAAAACGGCCATCCCGATATTTTTACTAAAGATATGGGGTTTGAAGAAGCGGCGCTTCAAGAAGGAAAACTAATTGTGAATTTAAGGAGCGCGGATAAAAGCCGAATGCCGCTTAGGTAGATAAACTAAAAAAACCGCTGGTATGTAGGTTAGATGGATAACCTTGCATAGCGTTCCAGCGGTTTTTTTAGTTGGCGTTCAATTAGCCTTTCTCCGGATTGGGAGGCAATTCTGAACTACCGGCTGGGACTTCCGGCGGAGTTGGTTCTCCACTTGGAGTTTCCGGTTCCGGAGTTGCCGGTGTTTCTGGTGTTTCCGGTTCGCCCGGATTCACATTTAATTCATCGCTCATGTTTATAAATTAAATTGGTTTATATTTTCGACCTAGCCCTGAGGGGGCGTTGCAACAGGAATTCCTTCTTTATTCAAGAAGGCCACTAATACTTTAAGCACCACGCCGGCGCCGATTAAAATCAGCGCGATTTGGAGATTAGTGGTGATTTGGGTCAAGCCCGCGCCGCCTAGCGCCGAGGCCATATCTCCAATGGATAAATTTTGGTTATTCATATTTTTGATTTAGTATCGACCTTGTTTGCGGTCCGACCAAACCGGTGTTTGGCAAACCGTTTTTAGTCTGAAAATCTTTGACGGCCTTTAAAGTGATTCCGCCAAAATAAGTGGTGGAATTTTGAGTGGAAGGAAAGAGTCCTTCGTATTTTAGACAATCTTGGAGCAGTTTTACGTCTCCATCAATCATACCAATACTTAAATCTTTTTGGAAATTAAACTTGGGTTTTGGCACCGATTGTTCAATTAGTTTTAAATTAGACCGATCTTCCGCGTAAATCGCTGAAGTCATTCTACTTTTAATCCAATCTTCAGTGACAATCCTTTGGCCGTCTAACCCCCGGTTTTTTCCCCAAGAGTCGTCAATAATGATGGCTTTTTTGCCTTGGTAGAGAGTAAAATCCACGCCGGCAATATTGTGATGGTAGGGAATATCAGTTCCTAGAATTGTTGGCACCGGTTGATCCCATTCCGCGTAGGCCCATCTGAAAGAAAGAGAAACCGCTTTCCCTCGCTGGATGATTGAGGCGATCGCGTCAATATCAAAGGGAATCCAAATATAGGGACCGCCTTTGAAAAGCTGAGCGATCACTAAATCTGAACTTTTTCGGACTACCGGCTGGTTCATCTGTTCTTCAGAAAGTTCTTGGCCGTTTATAAATTCGTTTAAAGTCGCGCCATAAGTGGAAGCGATTTTGCCAGCGTCATCAAAATTCATTCCCGGAGAAGGTTTATTCGCTCTTCGATTGTAGAAATCTTGCGCGGATAATTGGATAAATCTTCCTTCTTCCAGATAATTTTCCACGCCTAAAATCTTAGTCCAGCTTTGAGCCACACAAGAAGAGGATTGGGTCTGGTTAAAAATCGGAAATTTTCTCCACTCGGATTGCGGTTTTTCCCGCCAGTTAACGACTGGCGGCGCGCCGGCTAGTTCTTCAAAACGCCAATCTTTGGATTTAGCTTCAAAGGATCGCGTATCGTCGAGCGCTCCGGTTCCAAATTTTTCTAAAAGTTCGTCATTCATTTTTTAGGAATTCGTTCCTCGATAATAGTGGCTAGTTTTGTGATCTCCTTTCCCATCTCGATTATATTTAGGTTCGCTGTTTCAACTTTAGTATCGATAGTATGAATATGATTTTGAGTTTGGGTGACGAGCGTGGTGATTTGCTCGTGGACTTCTCTAAACCTGCGGTCGATCTCTCTTTCGGATGGGTTAGCTCCATTTCCACTTATCCCAGATTCTTTTTTTGCTTTCATCCAAGCAAAAAATTCTTTAATCGCGAAAACAAAGATGATGGCAACGGTTCCTAATTGTAGATATTCGTTATTCATTTATTTGAATAAATTATTTTATAGATTTCTCCGACTGCCATCGCGAAAAGAATCAAATAATATTCAAACGCGAACTTCATTCCAAAAAACAATCCGATAACGGTAAGCGTCAACATCCCATAAAATAAATAATAAAGAGGTTTTTGGAAGTAATTCTCAGCCGCTTTTTTGACCGTATTTTGAATGCGGTCAAATCGAGTGACTTCTAATCCCTGAAAATCAGATTTATTTGGTCCTAAACTCATTAGAATAATTTTACCATTTTTTTAGTATTAGTCATTTGGGGAAAACCCTAGGTTGGCAAAGAGGTTTTAACGTTCGCAATATCAGTCAATTTGATGATTCTGCCGGCATTACCAGACACCCCGGCTGTTCCGGTTCCGCCGGTGCCGCCGCCATTTAAACCGGTTCCCCCCGTTCCAGCATTCCCTCCGGTACCCCCAGCCACGCTTAAAGTGCCATTCCCATAGTATTTACTGTAAATTAAGAAAATTACTCCGCCTTGTCCGCCAACACCGCCCCCACCTCCGCCTCCTCCTCCACATGCGCCACCAGTCGAAGAGGGTGCGTTGGCGCCGTTTGTGGCGTTGCCCCCATTCCCTCCGTTTGCTGAAATAGTGCCATTATTAATAATAATTCTGGCAAAAACTTGAATGATCCCGCCTTGTCCGCCCGATCCCCCGCCTGATCCTCCATTCCCTCCATTGGCGTCCCCGGTTCCATGGCCGCCGTCACCACCATGAGAACCGGATGAACTAGCCGAACCCGCGTGTTGAGTAATTGTCGAACCAGAAATATCAGCCAGCAAATAGGCTCCAAAAGAATTTCTAGGAATATTTAAAGTCACAAAAGTGGCTACTCCCGCCGCTCCGATTGGTCCTCCGCCGCCAATACTGCCCAGCCCAGACCCAGAACCACCTCCTTCTACTCCTTGTTTTCCAGAAACGCCAAGAGAAGGATTTACGCTAACTCCATCGGCGGTCAATGGAGCATAAGTTGCGGCTCCTCCGTTAATATTTCCGCCACCTTGTCCGCCGCCACCGCCATTTTTTCCAGCCAAAGCGCCCGGCAGGGTTCCGGCCGCAAGCGCCGCGCCGGCAGTTGATCCCGAAGCGTTATTCCCATTTCGCGCCCAAGTGCCGTTAACGGTGAAAATGTTTTTTACAAAAACCCGATAGCCATTGGGATTTAAAGTGACTCCTTTTTGGATCGTGAGATTGTTATAAAACATATCCCGCGACATCGAAGTGTCGGTAGATCGGA
>JAEHJW020009004.1_pt1 | contig 44543 bp, 75 predicted proteins | sample 9271431 | NCBI WGS metagenome assembly JAEHJW02
TCTCGCTGTTCCTGCTCTAGCCTAATACGCTAGAATAGCCTTGGCAACTAGAGAGGCATCCCTGTAAGCCAAGGTTTGATTGGGGTGTCGGAGTGGGACGATCCGTTATTCGTTCTGTCGTCGAAAGTCGGGCGCTCGTTTCAGCGTTAAGAAACTATGCTTGTAGTATTTGAATGCTAAAACTGACAGACGCGGGTTCGACTCCCGCCAGCTCCACCAGTTTTGTTGTGTGCATTAAAAATTTAAAAAGAAAGTCGCACCTTTTTGTTTGTGACTGTTATTGACACTAAAACAGGAAAATCAGCATCTAGTGAACTTTCTTCTCGTGTTTCTTTTTTGTGCTTAATTATTAGGCTTTTTTCCAATTTAAAAACTCCCCTTTCAGAAATGGATTTAGAAATTCGATGTTCCCAAGAGGAATTTAATTCTTGTACTGATTCTTTTGTTTTAGAGAATAGAAGAGCCTGGGGATATCCTATATTGGTTGACTATCCCTTAATAACAAATCAATGAGTTTTAAACACAATAAGTCCAAAGAGCACAATAAGCAAGTCATTCAAAAGACTTGCTCCTTGAGGCTTTATCCCAATCAAGAACAAGAGCGTTTATTCGCCAATTACTTTGGTGTGAGTAGATATATTTATAATAAAGGACTTAAACTGAAGAAAGAGTCTTATGCTAAAGATAAAACAAATTTGGGGTATAGAGACCTGGCCAAACTTTTGACTAAGTGGCGAGAGACAGTTCCTTGGATTAAGAAAGTTTCCTGTCATGTTGAACAAGCATCATTGAGACACTTAGATGAGGCTTTCAGGAATTTCTTTAAACGATTAAAGTCAAAAACTAAAGAAAAGGGATTTCCACGATTCAAGAAAAAGCATGGAAAACAGTCTTTTGAGTTTCCTGATCGCGTCAAAGTCAAAGAAGGAAAAGTTAAACTGCCAAAGATTGGGGAAGTTAAATTCTTAAACTATAGCGGGTATCTGGACGATAAGGCGCTTGGTAAGACAACAATAGTTAAATCCCCAACAGGGAAATATTATGCTCAAGTTCTAGTCAAAACTGAGAAGAGAATTCCCGAGAAATTGCCCATTTCTTTTGAAAATACGGTAGGTATAGATTTGGGGCTTTTAAACTATATCGTCTCCTCAAACGGTCTTAAAATCCCCAACCCTAAATTTTTTAAGATTCTTGAGACGAAGAAAAACAGGCTGAGCCGTTGGCTCTCAAGAACTCAAAAAGGTTCCCACAACAGGATCAAGGCGCGTTCGCGCTTGGCGCGATGTTTTGAACAGACCAAAAACAAGGTCAACAATTTTCTGCATTCCGTCACCAATCAACTTGTCCGCGATAACCAAGCGAACAGGTTTGTGCTTGAGACGCTGAACATCCAAGGTATGCAGAAAAACCACCGTCTTGCGGGAAGCATCCAACAGGCTTCTTGGGCCACGTTCCAATATATATTGGAATATAAAGCTAAATGGTGCGGTAAAACTGTGGTCTATGCTGATCCATTCTTCCCAAGTTCAAAACGGTGCTCCGCCTGCGGCGGGGTCAACAAGAACTTGCAGATAAATGATCGAGAGTGGGTGTGCCCGTCGTGTGGTGTTTGGCACGACCGGGACGTGAATGCCAGCATGGAATTGAGGCTTTGGCCGGAAATTTCTCTGGCCGAAAATAGGGCCGGTGCGGCCCGAATCTACGCCTCTGGAGAGGGAGTGCTCGGAAAGGCCCTCGTTGAAAGAGGAAATCCCGATGGAGCGCCGTCGAATCAGCTCCCGGACCTTGTGTCATGAGGGATAGTCACCTTGCGAAATTCTCACGGACCACCAGTTTGTGTGTATATAGTTTAAACTTGGAGGGGCACGCCGAATGCTGACGGCATCTGTCTTGAAAACAGCCGAGGTCAAAAGCCCTTGTGAGTTGAAATCTCACCCCCTCCGTCATTTTGAAATTTGGTAGAATGATGCTATTAACGGCGCGATAGGCAAACCAGCAAAGCCGCTTCCCCTTGCGCTACCAATCTACGCCCTTGTAGTTTATATGGTAAAACAACTCTCTTGTAAAGAGTGGAAGCGGATTCGAGTTCCGCCTTGGGCTCAAATTTTCGGGGTGCTAGTTCAACGGGAGAACACTTGACCTGCAATCAAGAAATCTGAGTTCGATTCTCAGGCATTCCAACTTACAGCGGCGAATACAAAGGGCCGAGTGCCTAGTCCTTCAAACTAGTCCTAGCGGGTTCAAGTCCCGCCGCCGCTATTGTATTTTTCCATCGTTTCCTACCAGATAGCGACATCACTTCTTTCTAAGGAATTGTGGTTTGCTCCCTTTTTGTCGGTAAAGAAAATTCTGGCTCGACTCCGTACGGCGGCTCCAGTTTGGTATAATCATAAAGGAAATGATCGGTAGACCTAACATATGACTGGCGATGTTTTAGTTCTAAATCGTAATTATTTTGCTATTCAAATAGCGTCGTGGGAAAAAGCCATGTCTCTTCTTTTTCAGGACTCCGCCGAGGCTTTGGACGAAAACTTACAAACTTATAAGTTTAAAGATTGGGCGGAGTTGTCGGCGCTTATGAAAGATAGTCCGAATGGTTTTGTACACACGCCAACATTAAAACTTTCTATTCCTGATGTTATTAAACTAACAAAATATGATCGTTTACCTGTAGCGCAAGTTAAGTTTTGTCGAGCCTCTATTTATAGTCATTACGGACATCGTTGTTCTTACTGTGGAAAAACATTTAAATTTTCTGAGTTGAATTTGGATCATGTAGTTCCTTCTTCAAGGGGAGGAAAAACTAATTGGTCTAATATTGTGACTAGTTGTGTTCCGTGCAATACAAAAAAAGCGAACCGAACTCCAGATGAAGCAGGTATGAAACTTCTTGTAACTCCTTCAGAACCTAAATGGCTTGGATATAAAACTCTTTTAGAAGTTAAATTACCTGTAAAAGTTAAATCCTCTTGGCAGCAATTTTTAGATCGAGCCTATTGGGAAATGGAGTTGGAAGAGTGACAAAACAGGGACATGCGTCTTTTTAAATTTTGGATGTTCTAGTTGACACCGGCGGTATGGTTTGCTATACTGGTATTCAATTTTAATAAAGGTGTTGAATTTTAAAAATATTTGGATATAACATGAAAAACAAAAAAAAGAAGGCATTAAGACTTAAAATTACTCCAGAAGCCAGAAAAGAGTTAGACGCTCTTCCTGAAAGTGTTAGACGTGATTTAATGTCTAAACTAATTGAACAGTTGCAGAATGATACTTTGTTTAAAAATTCTGAACCTGTTGACATGGAAAAGTTAAAAAAGGAAGACCCTGAGATTTACGAAAGATTGTTAAAAGAACTGGGGAAGACCGAGGAGTAGGGTTGGTGCCTGCTGTTTAGGCAGATTTAAAGAAATTTAGTATAATTTACGGAGGCTATAATGGGTGAATCTATCGAGGATATGATGAAGCGTGTGGCAGAATCAGAGCGAAAACAAGAACTACTGATGCAACTTTTATCTAAGATGGCTCGGGGGCAAACGGCCGAGGACCCGGCCATTGCTTCTGCCATTAAGGAGTTTAATGCATTTATGGCGGAACTTAAGAAGAAGTATGGTGTTCAACTTTGTATTAATCCCACTCTGGAATTTAGAAGGGTTTCAGAACTTTCACAATTTTCTAATTTGCAACCTTCCGCCACCGACCTAAAACAATTACTTAGCGAAAATATTGTCGATGCCGAACAAGTATCTCCAGAAAAAAAGTAAAGAATTAGAAAAACTTATTTCTGATAGGGGAAATAAGTTTTTCATATCGTGCGATCTAGACGATACTTTAACTTGTTTTACGGGGTGGAAAGGATACGAGCATATTGGAAATCCTCGTCCAGATATTGTGAAATTTCTTCGGCTTGCTAAAAAAATAAAGAATGCTTATATTATTATTTACACCTGTCGAGTTTCTGATTCTTCAAGGCACATTCTTTCCGGCTCTGTTGAAGCTGTTAAAAAGTGGCTGAATCGCTGGAGTATTCCTTTTGACGAGATTTGGACTGGAAGAGGAAAACCGTTTTCCAATTTATATATTGACGATTTGAGCGCTAATCCCAACTGTAAAGAGTGCATGAAGAGAGCAGAGCAATGTCTTCGGTAAAGTTTGGGGTGTATTTGTTAATTGGGTTTGTTATGGCGTTTTGTTATATATTCTCCACCTTGATTTTCTTTCTTTCTTTAAAGTTTTGGCATACAGTTTGGCCTTGGTTGTTTAAATGAAAAAAGAAATTCCAGTGTTTTCATGAAAAGAAAACTTTCTAAACGCACTAAAAAATTTGAAAGAGTTTATTTTGACTATTCTCCTCTTGAATGTGATTTTCCAATAAATATGTTTCCTAGACTTCACGCTGTTGCAAGACCTGCTTTTGAAAATAACTGCTCATGTGTTGTAGTTAAAAAATCAAAAAATAGTTCGTGTTCGTGTTTGCACGACGATTTTTTAGTTGAATGCTATTTTAATCCAGATGATTTTAAATTCAAAATTTAGTTTGTAGACCCACGGCTAAGACAGAGGGAAAATGACAACACAGAAAGTTCAAATCGTTAATAAAAGCACGGTTCTTAGTGATAATTATATTTCTTCGGCCGTTCCTTCTCTTCAAAAACAAGTATCAGAGCATTTTGCGCCTGTTTGGGGTATAGATGCGTCTCTTTCGTTTTGTAAAGAAACCCCGGATGTGGATGCTTGGGTACTGGGTATTTTTGATGATTCCGATCAGGCCGGGGCGTTGGGATATCACGATTTAACTAAGGCGGGGCTTCCTATGGGTAAAGTATTTGCTAGAACTGATTTAACATGTGGAAGTTCTTGTACAGTCACTATTTCCCATGAACTACTAGAAATGCTGGCTGATCCATATATTAATCGTGCTGTTCAGGTCGGCACAGATTGGTGGGCTGTTGAGGTTGGCGATCCGGTTGAGGACGATAAGTTTGGGTATGAAATTGATGGATTTTTAGTTTCTGATTTTGTATATCCTTCTTGGTTTAAAATGCAAGATAGTCCTTCTGCTGTGTACGACTATAATAAGATAGTTTCTAAGCCTTTACGTATTTTAATTGGCGGGTATCAGATGGTGTATAGCCAAACAAAAGGTTGGACACAGATTGGCGACGAAATGAAAATGAGGAGAATTCACCCAGGATCGCGCAGAGAAAAAAGGCTTGTTGGTTTGGATCGTTGGGTTAAATCGGTAGTTTAAATGATTTTATCGATATCTGGAAAAAATTTCTCAGGAAAAACGTCAGCTGCCGAATATTTAGTTTCTCGTCCTGAACTTAATTTTGTTCGCTTGTCTTTTGCCGAGAAACTTAAAGAAATTGCCGTTAGAGATTTTGCGTACTGCGGCATTACACCGGAACTTATTAAAAATGGAAAAACGCAGTTAATTACGATTAATAATAGACAAATTACAGTCCGTCAACTCCTTATTGATATTGGAACTAAGTATCGAGAAATCGATTCCGATTTTTGGATTCGTAGTGTTTGGCATAAGGCAGAAGAGCATATAAAACAAGGAAAAAATTGTGTTTTTGACGATGTAAGATTTGAAAATGAATGTTCTTTTCTCAAGAAACACGGATCGTTTCTTATACGGATTAATCGACCCGGTGTTCCTTTGTTGGATGATAGGTCTGAAACCGAATTAGATACGTTTGCTTATTTTGATTCTATTATTGACAACAAAGGAACTCTTGAGGACTTATACTCTGAAATATACGGCACCTACGTTCTTTTGGAGCGCCGACTACACCAGGAACGCGAGTCTTAGTTCAAACTAGTTTCAACATCCACAGTCTGCGGTACACCGTTAATATTAATAACCATCTTCAAATTTTTAGTTTTTGAAGATTTAGAAGGGTCCACAGGCTTTGGGCACAGACGTAAATTCTTTTTTGGTCTTCCTCTCTTTTTAAGTTCAGGCATGTAAGTTCCTCTTAAATATTTTACAATTTTACTTAAGACCCAGCAAGTAGGAAAGCAAACTTTTTCCACTTTCTAAAACAACGAGTGTAATAGCAGAAGCACCAAAGGTAAGTTTAGCCCAGTTATCTTCCAGTCGCCTTACCTTTTCAGAGAGACCTATTTTTCCATTTGCTTCATTCCCCAAAACAACGTGCTCCATGGCTTCCAGGCGCTCGTCGAATTTTCCAATCATGGCGTCGTTTGATTTTTTAGATTCATCAAACGCAAAACGAAGATTTTTAATCTCGGCTAAAATCTCGTCTTTATCCATTGTTGACTCGGTATTTACAGTGTAAAGTTAAGTCCGGAGAAGCGGCAAGAACCTCTGGAGTGATGAAATTGTAATCTGGGAGGGTTAATTTTTTATTGGCTTCGTTATAAGAATCCCAAACCAGTCTGGAGCATATTTCTTCATTTTTCTCCTTCCAAAGACCCAGTGTAAAGAAATATCCAACAGCATAATGCTCTCCTACCTTTTTAATAGCGTTTTTAACGGCTTGGTTGGCTATATCTGCGTTATATTCTTTTAGTCTGTAAACATCAAAATCTTTAGTAAAGTAGATTGGAACTTCGTGAACTTTTGGCCAAACCGCTTCGACAATATTTGTATTTCCTACATACATGGCTACGTGATAATATGCTTTTGTTTCTTTTCCTTTACCTAGAAGAAGTTCAACGGCGGCTATAAAACGCTCGTAAAGATGTACAGCGGGGGTGGCGTCAAATAGAAAAATATCGCCTGGAAGGATATTGTTTTCGGATATAAACGAGTCGAGGGACATAAAAAATGTCTTTAGATATTATACGTAAAATTTTAATCATTGTTGACTTTTTATTTGAAATTTGATATACTATGTTCATGCCACATAAATTCCATCGTCATGTCTGCACCCACTGTCTAAGGCCCTGGCGCTGCTATGTAGGCGAGGGTAAAAACGGGGATTTAGAGCAGGCCAAAGGTTGTTCGGAAATTCTTAGAAGTATTTGCAATAAATGTTTTAAAAAGGCTTTAAAAGAACTGGAAAAAGAAGATCAAATACTGATTCGAGAAAATCCTCACGCCGTTCTTGCTAAAAAGCCTTACGATCTTTACGGCTAGAAATTAAAAGGCGGGAGTCGGTTTTAGACACATAGTCTTGCCGACCCCCGCCTTCCTTTGTTTACTCCTCGTCTCTCCTTCTGCGATTCTTGCTTCCCTTCGGCCTTCCACGCCCACGCCGGGGCTTTTCCTGCACTTCCTCTTGTTGCTCCTCAACGTCCTCGTCCAAGTCTTCGTCTGCGCTATTATCCAACTCGTTTAACATTTTTTGCTTCCTCCTAATTAGGTTTGGGACTTTTAAAGCCCTTCAGATTATACAAAAAGCAGGGCAAAATTACTAGTTGGCTGTAAAATATATGTGGGATTTTTATATCAAAAATTGATGCCAAAAACAGTCGTTATGCCACTAGAATTAATGGATGAGGATTTTTTATTTGGACGTCCACAGTCGATTTCAACAATAGATGCTCCAGGAAAGCAATCTCTTCCTTTACCGCCGCCATTAGATTTATCGGCTTCAAAACGCCCTAATGTGGTTATTATTAAACCTAGCAGACAGGGTTTAAAAGGCATATCAGATAAGGATATTCAGAAGCATTATAATAAAGCAAAACATAAACTGCTAAAAAAACTTAAGGGGAAGCAGATTATTTTAAAATTGAAACTTCCTTCTGGTATGCAAATTAAGAGAAACGATATAAATAAGCCTGTGCAAATAAAATCTATAAAAGATATTGAGAAATTGCTGAGTTTAATATTGTGGTGGAAAAGAAAAACTGTTGATTTTAAGTGAGTATTATTGCGCCATAGGCCCCTGGTTAACTCCAAGGGCCTATGGTCTCACATTCTCATGTTGGATTTCAATTAGGCTTTAGTTCACAACGATACCTTAGTTTTCACCCACCCTGTAGTTCACACTTTTACGCTAGGTTTCACGATTCTTCTAGTTCACAAAGTTCCGCTAGATTCCATCCTGGCATTAGTTCACACATCCTTGTTAGGCTTCATATCTTCGTTAGTTCACACGGTCTACTTAGATTTCACCCGTTTATTAGTTCACACTTAGGCATTAGTTTTCATTGGTTTTTTAATTCACATATGTTCAGTAGTTTTCATGTATACAGCAGTTCACAATTAGCCGCTAGGTTTCACTCGTGCTTTAGTTCACACTTTTAAGTTAGGTTTCACGATTCTCTTAGTTCACACTCGCCTCTCAGTTTTCATACGCATGATAGTTCACAAAGGAACCGTAGTTTTCATGAATCCGCTAGTTCATATTCGCGCAGTAGGTTTTATTCGGTTGTTAGTTCACACTTCTGTGCTAGTTCTCAAGTTATCCTTAGTTCACACATGCTTTTTAGGTTTCATGCTGTTGTTAATTCACACTTACTGCGTAGTTTCCATACAACCTTTAGTTCACACCGGAGCGATAATTTTCATACCGTCATTAGTTCACAAGTGGTTTTTAGATTTCATTGACGCGCTAGTTCACACAGAAACCGTAGTTTTCATGGATGTAATAGTTCACACGATATCCGTAGTTTTCATCGATCCAGTAGTTCACATCTTTGTTTTTGATTTTTTAGTCTAGTAATTTAAAGATTCCCATTTGCTTTTAAATACTCTTCGGGGTCCTTATATCCGCTGTGCCCTAGAATATCTATAGCGTATGGCTTCATTATCGGCAAGCCTTCAAGTTTTCTCCACTTAATCCATAGGTCTGTTAGAAATACCTGAACAGTCTTTCTCATTGCCATCGCGTGGATGTGCCCGTCAGTATATTTTATCAGCGGGCTTCCATCCTTCTTCTTTTTCCCGGTGTCGACCTGGTTTGGAAACTTTTCTTTTATTTTTTTCTTGGCCTCGTCGTATATTTTTCTATAATAATCTCCTTGTCTTACAAACTGTGAAGCAATTTTCCAGCACGTTGTTTTAAGCACTGGAGAATAATGAATCTTTTCTCCCTTAATTCTGTGTTCTGCTTCTCCATTAATTACCGCCATTCCACAGTAACGACGAAGTTTTGATGGGTTGCTGAACCTTCCAATATCTCCTATCCACGCGACAAGAGAGCAGGCAAGGGTAGGACCCATTCCTTTAATATTAACAAGCCACTCATTCCATATTTTGAATGAATCTACTTTTTTTGCTAATAGTCTTCCAAGTTCTTCTTCTAGAGAGTGCAATCTTTCATCGACCCAAGAATGCATCCCTTTTGCTTTGCCTTCCTCTAAGCCCATTCTGACATACGCGGATACTCTATTTGATGCCTGTATTCTTAATTTTTGAAGCGCGTAGAATGTTTCGGTTATTTGTCTGATTTCTGGAAATATCTTATTTACATCTTTCAGGTCTGTTTGCGGCACACTTTCTGGCATTTTAATTTCTTTTTTCATTTTTGTCTCCTTTAATTTAAGTTTACTCTAGGCTCATTCTTGATTGTTTTTAAAAGATACTCTAAAGATTGGCATAATTCTCCCTGTAGTTGAGGATTGTGGTCAGCGGATTGATACATATTAAGAAGCATGTCTGTCAACGCCATCCAAAGATAATAAGCGTCTACATCGTCTTTGGCGGTAGTGATAATTGTTTCTGTTATGGCGTTATATATTTGTTTGTTTCTAGGGGTCATGGTCTTATATTTTATCGTTTCCTTTCCGCTACTATAAATCCAACAGCCAGTCCGGTAGCAAGTACAAAACTAACAATTATTTCAACAGCGAGTTTAATTTGCGGGATCATATGCCTTCTCCTTTTTTATTTTCTTACTCCTGGATGCGCCTCTTTACTTTTTTGCAGAAGAGTGTCAGATATCTTTTTGAGTAGGTCTGCGTTTTGCTCCCCATTTTTAAATTCTTCACAGGCCAGGTCCAGAATGTATTTAGCGGCCTCTCTAAGTCCAGAGGAAATTCCGACTTGATACGAATAGTCTAGTTCCTTTTCTTCGATACTTTTAATGTTCATTTTTTCTCCTTTTTGGAAATACACTTTTTACAGGTTACGTTTCTCCAGTGTTCTTCACAACAAGACCATCCTTTTTTATAGATTAAGCCTCTATCTTGATAGTTCTTATTGCCACATAGGTGAATTTCCCAATCTAAATCTTCAACTGCTTTATGCACCACTTTTTTACCCACGGCTTTCCTCCTTTATGTTCAGTCGTCTTTTAAGCATCTTAATTGTTTTCTTGGCTTTGGAAAGTTCAATTTCCAAATCAGTATAATTGTTTGCCATTGTTTTTAGTTGTTGGTCTAGGGCTTTTATTGTTTCTTTTTTCATATCATTTGCTTTAGAAGTTTTTCCAGCGAGTTTGAATTTGCGGTCCAAGTTTTTGAAAACTCCGCTATCTGGTGGTGGCACCCGCACGTGCATCCGTATTTTTTGTTCCAATTAGTTTTTTCGTAACAGCTTATGCAATGATTCATCTTAAAGTCTCCATTGTTATTTTAGTTTTAGAATAACAATCTTGCATGATTAACCATGCACGTTGCCTTCTGTTTACGACTGAGGAATTGGTTGCCACAAACAGGACATTTCCATCTGAGACTAAGACGTCTTTGTTTTTTCATTTCAACTTTCCAAATGTATTTTATAGTTATCTTTAATGATTATGACGACGAGAACAGCAATACGCATCGAAACTCTCCCAGGCGCTGGGCTTTGAGCCATGCGCGGGATGGCCATAGCCACAGAGGGTATTTTTCTTTTTCCTAGATTTAATCCTTTTTACCATTTTATTTTTCATTTTAATTCTCCTTTATTTCTCCTTTTTATTTTCTTAAATGAATTTCCCAATCTAAATCCATAACTGCCTTATGCACCACTTTTTGTCTCATGACTTCTCTCCTGTTTTCTCTGGATGCTCTCGATCATGGCCACCGCAACTGCCGCAACCTGGATGAGTTCGGATTTGCATTTTTCGGGGTCCGGTTCAGCAAGGGCTTCGTAGACTTCTTCGAGAAGGATGCCGCGCCAAGTTATTTCACCTTCTCTGGACGCCTGTCGATTGGAGGATTTTAATCCTTCTGCGATTCCCCTATTAATGTAATAGTCTATCGATGGAAGCAACACAATCGGATGGTTCTGCTCTCCCCACTTCTTGTCTTGCCGCTCCCTCTCCGCGTCGATGGACTCAAAAATGGCCATTCGTGCGTCCAGGTCCTCCACTTCACAAAAAAAGCATTTACGGAGAGTACACGAACAGGTGGCGTAACACGTCTCAGAGTGTTTCATTTTCTCCTCCTTTTTCTTCATAGCCGACACTCCAAAGTTTGGTCTCGACGATTTGAAATAGGTCGTTTCTTCTTTGCGTCTAACCATTTCAGAGCCGCCAGAGAGATTGCTTCCTGGGGGGTTTCGCCATCGCTCTCTGTGCGCCCGTCGAAATCAACATATGCAAAGTAACGGTTTTTGACTGGAGTTTTCTGGACCAAGTATCCACCGATCTTCTCCGCGACCTGGAAGGAATGGTCAATGTTTGTGAATGGGTCCCAAAAACCATGCCGCGACTGAATTCCTTTTCTGTAAATTACCCACCCCATCACCTTAACCGCCAGCTTCTCGATCTGTTTTTCGCGGGTCATTTTTGTCCCCTTAGTGTCATATATTTTTTTGTGATATAGATTTAGTCTTTTTTCCGTTTTATTTTTCATTTTAATTCTCCAAAAGGAATTTTCCTAGATATCATTTTTATTTGAATGTCCTCAAATTTTACCATATTTCCAATCTGTTTAAAGAATACATAGGCGAAGGCTGTTCCTAACTTGCTGTGCGCCTGAACAATCAGCATTTCCTTTCTGTCCGGGTCTTGTCCTGGGCGCATTACCTCCAATAACGTTTCGGATACGCCGCTATACCATGTCTCGGCTCCTCTAATAATAATTGGTGCTCCAAAAATACTATGAAGTGCTTCAAAGTTACTTCCTAATTCTTCAAACATAAATTCGGAATTAAATGTTTCAATAACATATTCTTCTGTTTCTAGATTGACTATGGCGGCAATAAATGGATTTTGTGATATTTTAGGGTTTTGTCTCTTCCCCTCCATCATTGCTTCAAGTATTTTTTGTACGGTTATGAGAATATCTTCTTGGGTAAGTTTCATTTTATTCCTTAGCCAGCCACTCTAGTTTATTTAGAAAATCTTTCTTTATTTTAAATTCTGTCTTATTAATTGGAAGTAATATTCCCCAGCCGATTAGTTTTTTGATGTTGTTATCAATATTTTCACGGCATTGAGAGTAAGGAACGAGCATATTTTGGACTTCTGATAGCGTAAGTATTTCTTTTTCGTTTTCAATTAATTTAGAGAGTATGTTATAAATGCCACCTTCAAATGGAAAATTATAGATAAAATAGGGGTCATTTCTTTTCTTTTTATAGTTTTGAAATAGGTCCAAGGCTGCAAAAGATAGAACTGCTTTTCCTTGTTTCGGCCGTTCAAGGATTTTCTTTATTTGTTCGTTTGTGACATGAACGGCCTGTCCAAAAACGACATCTCCTAACGAATTTTTAAAACAGAATGCTCCCTTTCCCGCCAACGTTTCTCCTCCCGTTTCGTCCAAAATAACCTTAGAATCAACCCTAGATTGAACTCTAAAGCACATTCGGGACATATTGGCCTTGATTTGGGCCGGAACAACGTCAACAGAGGGGCGCTGTGTAGCTGCAATCAAATGAACGCCGAACGCCCGCCCCATTCTTAGAATAGGGAGAAGCGCCTTTATGGTGTCTTCTCTGAAGTTTTTTTCTTTGGTGTCATATTCTGGCTGATCTGACATCAGCTCAGCAAATTCGTCGATTATAATGACAATTCTGGGCTCGTCTGGGAATTCTTTTTGATACTCTTCAAAAGTCCTAAAAGACCTAATTTTCATCTCTTTTTCTCGGAATTTCATTATTGAACTAAAGAATTTGAGTGAATCCAAACAGGGAATTACGCGAGACGATATAATTCTATTTTTTCCATAAATAAAATCAAAGACGTATTCAGAATTATCATACATGGATAATTCTGTTCCTTTGGGATCAACCATATAGAATTGAAGACGTTGCGGTGAGTATTTTTCCATTAGAGACGTAATAAGGATGTGCAGGAAATTGGATTTTCCACTTCCAGTCGTTCCCCCGATTAGAAGGTGCGGGTTGTCGGCCAGATCGTAGTATATGTCTTTTTTCTCGTTGCTACCTATCTTTATCCTGATTCCGTCTGTAGTCTGAACGGGTTCTTCATCGTCTTTAGCGACTTCTACGGAAACAGTCATTGGGGCTATTGGGTAGCGAATATTGACAGTTTTTCCAAAGAAAACATCCAACTCTGTTTTTGATTTAATTAGGTCTTTAACCTGGCTGACTTTAACGAGTTTGAGATTGTAAACAACAGAAGCGCCCGTTTCAGTTGTTTTTTCAAGGGTGGCTTCAATCCCTAATTCTTGAAGGACGTTTTCTAAATTAGTCATTTTTATCCTCTAGTTTGTTGAGGGTGAAGAAAAACAGGAAAGAATAGACAAACCATTTAAAGAATATAAGAAACATTTCTGAGATAGTTTCCATGACAGGTTTAGTGTTTTGTGGCTTATTTAAAGTTTGCAATGTTGGAGGTGGGGAATATTTCGTTTGAATTCTTTTTTCAATTTTAAACGTGGAGTTTGGATTTTTCATGGCCTGGTAAAAAGTGATGGTTCTTTCTTTAATTTCTTCTTCGTTGGGTAAAGGATAATTTTTAATATTTGTGGAAGAATCTAAAGGTATATCCCCAAACCATGCTTCTTCAATTCCCAATTCCTCGCTGAGAATTTTCTTTCTTAGTTTTCTATACTCTGTCCAGGTTTTAGGAAGGTCGTCGTAATTAGCGTCCATAATATTCTCTCCTATCAACATACTCCGACCCGTTCCAAACTTGCCACGGGTTTTTAGGGGCTGACGGTAGAGAAAGAGCGGTACTGTTGTTTCCTGGCTGATATGGCCTAATATTGTTGTATATTGTTATTTGCTGGGAGACCGGATCAATTCGCGCTGGTTCTTGGGCGACAGGCAAAGAATTTATTTTTGAATTGATGGCGTCAAGTTTAGAGTCTATTCCTTGCAGTTGTTTGAATATTTGCTTAAGATAGTCAATTTTTTGTGTAACTTCTTGTTTTAATTTTGGAGGAATAATAACGACCAATCGAGCAAGAGCCGGGGGAGCAAAAGATATAATCAGAGCAAGAGTCAGAATTTTTCTATTCGTCGTCATATCCCCAATCCTTCTCTTTATTGTAATAGTAGTCAGAAATAGCACACTCTTCAAGGGCGTCGTGGATATTTTTTTCTGGATCAATTAAAAATTCATTTTCAGTAAATGTAGAACATATTCTTAAAATAACTCTTTCGTCGTTAATAAAACGATCTCCCATTTCGGCTTTTTTTGGTAAATTCCATTTTATTTGTTCTCTTTGTTCTGGAAGTCTAGCCCTAATAAATGAAAGTGTCCTATCTGAAAATTTGTTTATGTTTGAAGTCCAGCCGTTTACTCGTCTAGACATTTTTGATCTCCTTGTTTTACTGCGGCCAAATAGGAAGTATTTTTCGGCAGTCATCACACCAAAATAAAACGTTTGGTGTTTTTATTGGTTTAGAACAATATTTAGGCGCTTCAAGAAATCCGGACTCATTCCTGCGACAATAGGCGTAATTTTCTTCCTTTTCCATGTGCTTTTTTGAAAGTTCCATTACAGGGATAGAAGTCGCAGGTGGTTGAGACTGATTTCTTTTTGCTTTATTTTTTGATCCTTTTGGTCTTCCCATTCTAACTCTCCTTTTGCATCATTATATCTTTTTATTTTGGAGTTAATGCCTTTCCAGTTCTAAAAAACTCAGCAAACTCCTTGTTTCCATATGCGTCCTTGGTTAGTTCGATGATTCCCTTGACTGTAGTTTGATCTGGGGTTTTGTGCTGTTCCATCCATTGCCGGACGCCCGCCTCACAAGCCCCCGTGATGACGCGATAAGCCTCGATAGCCTCAGCCTTGCTGACCACCCTGTCCAAAGTCCAAGTCTTGAATTTAGACGTGTCTCGGGAACTGATTTTATACATAAGGCTGTCCCGCGCCTCTTCAAGTGTTTTGCCGTGAGAATAAGCGTCCCCATTTGAGACAACGTAGGACACTTCCGTCTCGCCGCACACGACAACGCGCCACACATTCCCCCGCCGCGAAACGATCTTTGCCAAAATTCCGTCCGCGAAGGAATAGCCTTCGGCCTCAAACTCCCGCATGAGTTCTCGACGGCATTCGTCTTCCACGCCGGGGACGTTTAGTTTTATTTCTTTATTGGTTTCCAGATTGGCGTTTGCCTGCGCTTCTATGCACCAGCCCACCGTGCTGAGCGCGGGAGCCTTCATTTCAGCCTTCTCCCTTACGTAAACATAAATTCCAACTGTCTTGAGTTCTGGAGCGTCCACCTTGGCGTTCGCCCGTATATTAACGAAGCCGACAACAGTATTGAGCGCCGGGAGTTCAACTTTTCCCCACACAGCGACGTAACCACCAACAGTTTTAAGGGATGTGGTCTCCAGCTCAGAGTTTTCCCACACGTGGATGGACTCGCCTGTGATTTTTAGTGCAGGGGACTTTAAGTAGGAGTTCGCAAGCGCGTAGACGGAACCGCCAACGATCTTAAGTGCAGGGGCTCTAAATCCGGCGTTCTCCCGCACATGGATGGAACCACCCACCGTTCTGAGTTCCGGGGCTTTCAGATTGAAACTCGCCTGTACATCAATATACCCGGTAACTTCCGTGTAATCAATAACGGAGTCTTTGTCAACGATCAAGTTCCCGACAAAAACATTTTCTTTTTTCATTTGTTTCCTCTGTTCTCATTATATCTTTTTATTTTGAACTTTATTCTTTTTCTGCTCTAAAAAACATCTCAAACTCTTTGTTTCCATAGGCATTTTTTGTTAAGTCGATGATTTCTTTAACCGTGACTTGATCTGGGGTCTTGTGCCGTTCTACCCACTGCCGGACGCCCGCCTCACAAGCCCCCGTGATGACGCGATAAGCCTCGATAGCCTCAGCCTTGCTGACCACCCTGTCCAAAGTCCAAGTCTTGAATTTAGACGTGTCTCGGGACCCAATTTTATATATGAGGCCGTCCCGCGCTTCCTTGATCGTTTTGCCGTGAGAATAGGCTTCGCCGTTGGACACTACGTAGGACACTTCCGTCTCGCCGCACACGACAACGCGCCATACGTTGCCGTGATGGGAGACGATTTCAGACAAAATGCCGTCAGCAAATAAATATCCCTCAGTCTCAAACTCCCGCATGAGTTCTCGACGACACTCGTCTTCCACGCCTGGGACGTCAAATTCCATTTCTTTAGGTGATTTCATCACGGCGTTATAGCGCTCAGACACAAAGCCTCCTACAGTGGTGAGCGCGGGGAGTTCGGCGTTCGCCCACACGTTGACAGAGCCGCCAACGATTTTGAGAGCGGGGAGTTCGGCTTTATCCCACACATCAATGGAGCCGACTACGGTTTTTAGAGCGGGGAATTCGACGTTCTCCCATACATCTACAGTTCCGCCCACCGTTTTGATGGATGGGAATTCGACGCCCTCCCACGCGCTGACAGAGCCCCCCACGATCTTGAGGGCCGCAGGCTTTATTTTGGAGTTACTAAGCACATGGACGTATCCTCCCACTATCTTAAGGGAAGGAACTTTCAGTTCAGAGTTCGTCCACACAGTGACAGAACCTCCCACCGCCTTGAGCGCGGGCAGTTCGGCCCGTCCTCGCACTTCGACGTATCCACCTACGGTCTTGAGCGCTGGGGCTTTCAGGTTTGTATTTGACCGCACATAGACATATATCCCTACTCTCTTGAGATTGGGGAATTTGACGTCCGCCTGTACATCAATGTAACCTGTAACTTCCGTATAATCAATAACGGAGTCTTTGTCAACAATCAGGTCCCCGACAAAAACATTTTCTTTTTTCATTTGTTTCCTCTGTTCTCATTATATCTTTTTATTTTGGACTTTCTTGAATTTTGGCCAAATATTCATTATAAACGAGTTCTTCTGCTAATTCATAATCCGGTGTTTCTCTCAGTATAGAGTTATTCTGTGCCTTTAAAATACGTTCAAGCCCTTTTTCAATCATTTCGGACACTAACTCATACGGAATATTTCCCTTTTTAATTTTTACAAGTAGTTCTCTTTCCGGTCTGGGAAATGTAATAAATCCTGTTAATAGCAATTCTATGGCTTCTTCCGCTACTCTTACCGCATGGCTTAGAGCCTTCCAGTCCTTTCCTCCCTCTAAATTAGCCAGTACTGCCCTATTTCCATACTCCTTATAAATTTTTCCATAACAATCTAAAGCCTTTTCTACAGTCGTTGTTTCTGAAATTTTCCTTCCACAAACGTTTAAATGTCGAATTTGTTTTTTACCGTCGGGAGAGGGAATAAGAACGATCTCGGCCAGCGGAGTTTTTTCTAAAGAAATAAGGTTGGAACAATCATCAACTAATTTTTCAATTTTTTCCCAAACAAATTCAAGTCTTTCTTTTTTGGGAAGAGTCTCAAGAACTTCTAAAGTTCTTTTTACGGCGTCCATTCGCGTTCCCTTAATGCCATATTTGTGCGCTTGTTGTTTTGCGTATCCAAAAAATGCAGCGGTATTTTTTGAAAGAAGTCTAAGGCGATTGTTATATATTTTTGCCAAACACTCTAAATCATCCCTTTCAGTGCTTTGTTTAAATTCTGGAGAAAACAGCATGTCCAAAGCCACAGTTTGGCCTTCACAAAGTAGGTCAACATATCTATCCAGACTGAAAATTTCAACATCAATATCGTCTTTTGTGTTTCGTTCTTTCTCTTCTTTTTTTCTAGAAATATTAATAGTTTTCTTTATTTTTCCCAGTACGATATCTTTGACCGATGGAATATAAATTGCTTTGTAATCTAAATCGGATTCTGGCGTGTTTGTTCCGTAAAGCCAACTTCCAAATTTAATTTTAAGAATTTCGTCCAGATTGTTCGACATACTTGGGTGTTTTATTTTAAAGTTTGCTTATTGCTCTTAAAACAGCCAAAGCCGCTTTAACATCAAAAATAGCATCGTGTTGAGTTAAAGTATCAATTTCCGAAGATAGTTTTTGGTATTCATTTTTGTCAATAAATTCCAGCACTTTTGCAGCTTTAAAAGGACTTCCAGAGAAAGGAATTCCTTTTGTCGCCAAAGCCCAAATCGCTGCGCTTTTCATATCAAAACACCTGCCTGAAAAAGGATATTCCATACCATTATCGAAGTATGCCGCTCTTAAAAATGGAATATCAAAATGAATTCCCCACGCCCCGACAGGAATTCTTTTTGATTGTTGAGAGTAAAGTTCAGAGAGGCTTTTTAAAGCAATTTTCATTCTAGGGGCACTAGCAAGGTCCGTTTCTTTAATTTTGTTAACAGCCATGGCCTCGGGGTCTCGGTATGCAGTATTTGGAAAAACATAAGTCATAAAAGCGCTCGTTTCCTCAATTTTTTCGTTTACAACAATTGCGCCAATTTGACATATTTCTCCGCCCTTTCTAAAATCATTTCCCGTACACTCCAAATCTACTGCCATGAATGGTTCGATTTTAAATTTTGTGTTCATTAATGTCCCTCCGTTCCATTTTTTCTAGATAAATAAGTGTCAGAAATTATTTTTAAAATCATTCTTCCTTTCAATTTATCGCTATACATTTCTTCAGCAGGACGAACAACTATTCCTTCTTTCATTTGATTTGGAGCGATTAAAGAATTTCCTTCAGCCAAAGCAGGAATAGTTGAGTCCCATTTATGGATAAGGCTGCCGTCAAAATTCTTTATATGGGGGGCTAAAGAAAACCCCCTTCCCCATGAAAGATTTATAAGTTCTTTATAGTTAACGTATTTTCCTCCCCGCATGAAATCAAAAACAACAATAGAAAATTCTCCTGCCCTTTTTCCATAGGTCAAATCCTGAATCCCTGAACCATAGACTTCGGCAAATATCTGTTCTCCAGGATACAGTATTTCCTTAACTTTCAGCATTTCGGCGGCTCTCCAGTAAAGATTATTTGGGTCTTCTTTAATATTGCGGCGATGAGAGCCCACATGTATTTCTCCATTTATATTGGCCGTCCTAAAATTGGACCCATGGACTTTTTCGCTAATAATAACAGGCTGTCCGGGATAAAAAACATCTGGGTAATTTTTCCAATTTTCAATATCCGTATACCTATAAAAATCTCCCGGCTCTGCGCGTAATTGTCCGGCCATTTGAACAGGAATAGGCTCTTCCCATTTTTTAATTCCAAGAAAATCGGTAAGGTCTCGGCCTTCCTCCAAAACACCTAGGGAAGGATCGGGGGGAAGTTTCATTACCATTCCTTGTGATAATTCCCCTCGCAATTTAATACTTCGTAGGCGACTGTGGTAGTTTTTTTCGATACCTAGTGCTTTGACTAGTGGCTCTGGAAGCACAGACTCGATAGGAATATATACGGCTAAATCTCCAGACTTAAAAGAATCCTTGGCGATAATACACTGCCACATCTTATTTCTTATTTTAGCAATTTCAAGCCTATCCGCATTTGGATGAGGAACGACATCTATTCTTACAACTTCTGCTTTAAATTGGCTCACTATTCCCCCAATTTATTTTGGATATTTATTACTGCCTGGGATACGGTTTCTCCCATCTCTTTTCCTACTGCGTCGATAGCCTCATCGGCCGATTTTCCCGCCAAAGCCATGCGACTTAGAATACTCCATACTTTATTAACAAAAGAATCAAAATCACTATCTGCGGCTTCAAATAAGAACTGCGTGATAATTTCAGAAATTAATGATCTAATTTCCGGTTTTGTCTTGTTTTCGGCATTTTTTGCTCGCTCAAGTAGTTCTGCTAGTTCTTGCTCGATGTCCATTTTAGTTCCTTTTATTTTTAATTATTCTAAGTTAAGTATTTCAATTTTAAATCTTGAACATAAACATAGGTAGGCCACATCTCCTTTTTTATTTTTTAATGCCTCTCTCGCCTCTTGATTTGTTTTATTATATTTTTCTCTGTTTTTTTCAGTTTCATCAAAAGATTCAAAAATCGTTTTAATAGTTTTTTTAATTAGTCCATCTGGAAGTTTTTCAAATTCCTCCTTTGTCATTCCTAGGTTTTCATTGTCGTCTTCCCAATCTTTAAAATTTGATATGTGTATTTCTAATAGTTTTAAAGATTTATTCCATAAATCCATGGGAGTAGATATAAGATGAAGACTAGAATCAAGTTTTAAGATAAATGGATACTTGAAACTTTTAAAAAAGAAGTGATTTCTATTGCTCAGTGTGTTTAATTTCTTTTTTTGTTCAATATTCATAGTTTTTATTTTTCCTTTTATTCTTTATTTTCAGTATTACATTTTGCTATTTTTAACCACTCCAAAACTGCTAACGTAATTGCCTCAGTATTTGTTTTAGAATGGACAAACTTGTGCTTCCCCTCTCCTACTCTGCACGACCATTCACCGTCAGAATCCCGCCAAAGAGACATGGCACCAACCTTTTCCACCAATTGAAAGGCATCCTCTAAATTGGCAAACGGGTCGAAATCCTTTAAACCACATCGATCCCCAAAATGAATTCCGCAACAATCAGATAGGCAATTTTCTACCTCGTGTTTTTCCCACCCCATGACTTCGACGGCTAACTTTTCGATTTGTTCTAAACGGTTCATTTCTTTTTCCTTTTCATCTAGCCATTTTAAGGCCGCATTCGAGATGGCCTCCGGTAATGAATCGTAATATTCTAGTTTCTCAGAAATTGGATCAAAATTTACTCCCCAGCGGCCTTTCGACAATTCGATTTTGCCATCGCTTATTTTTCCTATCTTTTTCAAAACCTGGAAGGCTTCTTTGAGATTTGAAAATGGGTCCCAACTAAAATCAGCCCCGAAAAAATGATCCTCAGTTTCCCAACAAAAGTATCCTGAAGGCCCTTTATGCCATCCCATCACTTTCATTGCTAATCTTTCAATTTGTTTTTCTCGATTCATTCGGCCTCCAAAATCTTATCTTCAAATTTATTTTGCCGATACCCTCATTATATCTTTTTATTTTGGACTTGACGGCATCTGCATCGTCGGTCACAGCCGCAACCAGGACGACAATTGCAAGAAGGAAGTGATGGCTTCAATAGTTTGCTAAAAATACTCTTTAGCGGATTAATTTCTTTTTTCATTTTACTTGGCGAGATACTGCGCTAAACCAGCAAAACTGGTTAGTTTTATTTTAAAAAAGAAGTAGCCCCGATGGGGTCTTTGGGCATATGCCCTACCCTTTCGCTCTCGGGGCCAGGAGCGTACATCCAGAGAGTTCAGAGGATCGGCGAAGATTACTTCGCCATAACAGGAGTTGCGAATCCTGCCTCCTAGTTGTCGGGGTCCTCGCAACAGGGCCGAACAACCTCTGGGTGTTGGTTCCATATTATACATCAATTTATTGTCAACAAGCAAGTCACTTTTTCTTGTGGTTCGATAGACTATTTTTAACTGCAATTTTAAATTTTTGAAATGCTTCAGATTCAACTTCCCTCATTTCGTTGCTAGTCATTTCTGGATTTCTTTTTAATAATGTCATCCAAAAACTGCTACAATAATCTAAAGATTGAAGATAGTCGTTCGATGCTTTTCTTAGTAATTTACAACACAGGCAATCTGTCATAAAAATTTGGGGGAAGGGGCTTGAACCCTTCCCCATTTGAGTTGTTAGCTCTTGGCTCGACGACCTCGGGGAAACGCCTTGATCTTGTATCCTCTTGCTCGAAGATACGCCCGACGAGCCGACGCCTCCAACTTGCTGATTCCAAGACGCCCAGCGGCTTCTCCACGACTCTTAGCCCCGTTCCAGACCGACAGGAAGTGCTTGTTTCTTGCTTCCTCCACCGGCCGACCGGGGTGCCTCTCGTTACTCTTCTCGACAACCGTAGTTTCCATTTTTGTTTTTCTCCTTTACGACATTACTTTACGTCTTACGACTTATTATATCTTTTTATTTTGGAGTTTTGATTTTCTATGCTTTCACCTTTCTAGATGTAAAGAACCCGGCGAACTCCTTATTTCCATAAGCATTTTTTGTTAGTTCGATGATTTCCTTAACCGTGATTTGATCTGGGGTTTTGTGCTGTTCCATCCATTGCCTAACGCCTGCCTCACAAGCCCCCGTGATGACACGATAGGCTTCAATGGCCTCAGCCTTGCTGACCACCCTGTTCAAAGTCCAAGTCTTGAATTTAGACGTGTCTCGGGACCCAATTTTATATATGAGGCCGTCCCGCGCTTCCTTGAGCGTTTTGCCGTGAGAATAGGCTTCGCCGTTGGACACTACGTAGGACACTTCCGTCTCGCCACACATGACAACGCGCCACACATTTCCTCGGCGTGAAATGATCTTTGCCAAAACTCCGTCCGCGAAGGAATATCCCTCATCCTCAAACTCCCTCGTGAGTTTTCTACGGCCCTCATCTGCGGTGCCGGGGACGTTGGATTTAACTTCTTTATTATTTCTTAGTTCGTCGTTCGTCCCCACACTGACGTAGCCGCCCACCGTCTTGAGCGTGGGGAGTTCGACGCTCTCCAACACATCGACAGAGCCCCCCACAGTCTTGAGCGCGGGGAGTTCGGCGTTTGAATGCACATCGATGGAGCCGACCGTCGTCTTGAGTTCCGGGGCTTTCAAGACGGCGTTCTCCCGCACATAGACGGAGCCGCCCACCGTCTCAAGCGCGGGGGCTTTCAGTTTGGCGTTCGACCACACATCAACGTATCCACCTACGGTCTTGAGCGCTGGGGCTTTCAATTCGGAGTTCTCACACACATAGACGTAGCCCCCCACCATCTTGAGAGCGGAGAGTTCGGCGTTCGCACCCACACAGACGGAGCCCCCCACTGTCTTGAGCGCGGGGAGTTCGGCGTTCGCCCGCACATTGACAGAGCCCCCCACTGTTTTGAGCGCGGGGAGTTCGGCGTTTGAATGCACATAGACGGAGACTCCCACAGCCTTGAGCGCGGGGAGTTCGGCGTTCCCCATTACATTGACGTAGCCCCCCACTGTCTTGAGCGCGGGGACCTCCAGCTTGACTTTAGTCCACACAGTGACGGAGCCGGTGATTTCTGTATAATCGAGAACAGCGTCCTTGTCAACAATCAAATCCCCAATAAAAACTTTTTCTTTTTCCATTTAGTTCCTCCTATTTTTGATTTGCCTGGCATTCATTATTATATCTTTTTATTTTGGAGTTTTAAGGCTAATAATTCGTTTATTCTAGTTTTCCGATTGAACATCTTTTATTGCCTTATGATTCCAAATACACCGGCTCGCGCAATCCCACCCATAATACCAGGGAGTTTTATTATTAAATCGGCCCTTCCATATATAGGGAGTAATTAAAATGCCATCGTATATTTTTTCAACTTTTTGCCATTTAATTCCTGTCCAACTATTGGGATTTTCAAATTTAAAATTAGCCGTGAAATGCACTAAATCATCAAAATCAGACAATAAGAGAATTTTTGCTTGTTTATTTATTGTTATTTTATTTTTGACTATATACTTATTAACATTAAAATTCTCTCCTTTTACCCATGAAAGCCAGTCTTGTACTGCATTATCATCTGAAACCCATAGTCCATAAGGCTTATCCCCAGGGCAGATTTGAAGTGTTGAATATATTTTAGATAGCAATAAAGAGCTACTTGAATAGTGGATTAAATTGTTTAGTGCTTTATTATCGCCGGAAACTATCTTCATTATATTTGAGATTTGAACATTTTTATCAATACTTTCGATATTGCCTTTCTTCTTGCTTTATTTTTAAGAATTTTGCTAATAACAAACATTTGTAGGAGTTTAACTGAGAACACTAAAACTGCAATATATTCGAGATTTTGATGCATTTAATTCGTTTTTTGCTTCTCTTCAAAAAATTATACTTGTAACAAACAAATCTCATCCCTCCAATTTTTATATATTTTAATTTCTAGCCGTCTTTTTTCTTGAATTATTAAAATTAACCCTTTGCCCGCCCTGAACCTCCCCGATCCTTTCTTCAATCTCAAGACTTTTAACTACTCCCTCCGAAATATTAAATATTCTAAAATTTCTCTTGAATCTATTATTTTCCCTGTCTCGTTCCAAGACACCCCACGCCACTAAATAGACCTTGCCCTTATATTTAAACACCGATAAAAGCCATCCCCTATATATTTCTCGACTAATTTTTAAAACCTTAGTGGCGTATTCAGCCTTTTTAATTTGTTCCTTTGTCGCTGGGTTTTTTGCTTTATAGACTAATTTAATCTCGCTCCCCGTAAACGAGTGCATTTTACCTGGGGGCAAGGACTTTCCAAATCCAGGATATTTTACCATGTCTAAATCAAAATTCTGAATCCTAGCCCCCCTATATGGCCGCACCCTCACCCGTCCTATTTTTCCTACTAGTTTGCTAAGAAATGAATTTATACGATATTTATTTCGCAGGATCATTATAAACCTCATTTCTAATGTATTGAATAGTCTTATTAAATCCCTTGTCAAAGTCCTCCCTCGGCATGGTTTCTTTAAGGGTAGAAAACGCGAAGGCCAAAACAGAAGCCAGCGTCGTTATTACATAGTCCCCAGGTCTCTTTTTAAGGATATCAAATATTTTAAACCCATCTCTTTTTATATCCTCGGAAGGAATTTTCATTATTTTTTCTCCTTTTTCTTCCTTATTTTTCCTTTATTTTTAACCATTAAATTCCAATTTTCTAGTTCTTTAGTCTCTGCTTCCTTTAATGAGTTTAATTTTTTAATATACTCGTTATAATCATCCAGTTCAAATTTATTTTCTTGAATGGCTATTAATAGATAATCTTCGTAGTAAATAATATTTTGCCTAATTAAATTTAAATCGGGGTAAGTTTTATCAAAGTGAAACGAGGGGGAAGAGGGATCAAGCAAGATTGTTTTCATTTTTATTCTATTTTGGTTGTTTGATATTATATATTTTTATTTTTGATTTTTGGAACAATTGGCGCACTTCGGGGCTTGCTTGAGGGCTTGTTCTAGTTCGGCGATTCTGGCTCTTAATTTCGTTATTTCGTTTGCTATTTGTATCGCGCCGTCTAGTTCTGCGTTTCCTATTTTGTTCATTTAGACCTCCCTTGGTTGTTTGGTATTATATCTTTTTATTTTGGAGTTTTTGTATTTTGAATACAATTAATTAAATTGCTTGTGTTATTCACTTACCCGTAGTAGACCCTATTTTACGTATGAGGGTGTTGGGGCTAACGTTTAAAGGCTATATTGAGTGCGTCTTTTTGCTTAACCCCGGCTTTACGCAGGACATGGTATTGACGGGTGAAAATTTTAGCCTCTGAAAGTCGGATTGTAACTGCGGAGATATGAACCTTGCGCTTAAAAAATGATCTTAAATATTTGAATATATTTAGCATGGTTTTTTGTCCTCCTTTTATTATTATTATTATTTTAATCCGGCATTCCTAAAATAAATCCAACTAATGCCCCCAAACTAAAGCCTATACATAAGAAAATTAGACTATTTTGCATTTTTTGTATATATCCTTAAATTAATTTATTAACACTTACACGTATTTATATCCTCGGCGCAAGTATCGCAGTACCAGTCCTCCCATTCCCCATCTTCCCCAAGAACACACAGACCGCCAGCATTAGAAAGCACGTGCGGTAATTTAAGGTCCGCGCTCGTTAATTTATTTAAAATATCACGAGCTTGTTTAATTGAGGAGACTATATAGACTTCTGGGTTATTTGGAGGATTGCGAACCCACCAAACCTTTAATATCGGCGATTCAGTTTTGTTCATTTTTTGCCTCATTTAATCTTTACCGGCACCCATTATTATATCTTTTTATTTTGGAGTTTTTGTATTTTGAATACAATTAATTAAATTGCTTGTGTTATTCACTTAGAGGCATTTTTATTAAAAAGGGATAGGGGAAAGTTGTTTTATAGTTTAACTGGTTATTTTTCTACGGCTTAATTATAGTCGTTGGGATCAAATTGTTTATTATGAATGATCGTAAAGGAAGAAAGGATGTTGGCCATTTTATCCCGTCCCCAAGGATTTGAGGAATGAAGGCGAATAACTAATGGAGTATTTTTATAGGCGACCGCGATATACCAGGCCACGGGTTCAAATGTTTCGGGGCTTGAGTGCGTCCCGTAAAGTCCCGTACTCGTAGACCAGGAACATTGAATATCATGGTCTAGTGATACCTCCGATATGTCTTGCGTGGCGAGCATCCTAATTGCTTCTGTGATTGTTCTGGCTGGCGTCCAGGAATTGGGGGCCTGCCGAAGGTCGTCAATAAATAACTTCATGTTCATATTATAACAAAGGGAAAGCCCCAGGGGGTAGAACCCTGGGGCCTTTGGTTCTTACTTAATTAGTGCTACGGCCTCTTCAAACGCTCTTGCCTTAGTAATTGCACCAGGGCCAAACAACAAGGACTTTGCCCTGGCGTCTAATTGTGTCCTTCTCCCGCCGTGGTCAACGGCCTCAACGGCGGCTTGATATGCCGCCCAGACCGTTCCTGCCATGTTTCCCACACGATTTGTCGGGGCATCGAACCTCTCGCTAAGTTCGGCCAGGACCCGAGAAGGCTTGTCGTTTTCGTTCTTTTCCGCGATCTTAAACACCTTTTTGAAGTATTGATCAACTTGCTCCTTATTCATGCGAACCGTCAGCATCCTACCATACGCCTCTTCTGCTTGCTTATAGATTCCCTCAACCTCAAGAACCTCGTCCACAGCGCCAGACAGCTTACCCTTAAGCAACGCGCTATGAACTCCCCGGAACCCTTTGCCCTGTCCCTCTGCCAATGCCAGGATAAGGGTATTTTGACAGACGACCCTTCGGCAAGCAATTAGAATCCTTAGAGAATGCTTACCGTCGTGACCGTTGGTTAGCAGCAGGAACCTATCAAGCGCGTCTCCCTTTTGGACCTCAAAGGAACTAAGCCGCGCCGACACCCAGACTGTTTCGCCCACACCTAAAGCCCCGGCAACGTCGTATCGCGCACCGAGAGGCCGAATGCGCGATTCCATGGCTTTGAACGCCTCTAGGTTTTGCAAGGGAGTAAACCTGTCCCCCGTAACCCCCAGAATGTCCTGCGTGTCGTCCCTAACAATTAACTGATGCCCAGCGACCTCCCTAAATGACTTATTATTAGGAAGTCTCTGAAAGATAGGCTGGGTTGAAACAGTCCAATCCAAACCCGCCGCCTCGATAACTTCTTCCATACTAGCATTGTCTGGGATAGGCGTTCCCAAAGAATGCCACGGGTGCTCCCCCGCATATGCGATCTCCGCTCTCCCGCTTGCATGACTGATATTATGGCTCATTGTTTTATATCCTCCTTGCTTTTTTAGGCCCATTCTCCCGGCCTTTGTTAATAACCATTATATCTTTTTATTTTGGACTTGTTGCAAGTAAATCCCCAAAACTCAAATATAAAGCAGTTAAGGATATAGCCCCTTACGTTATTCACTTAGCGATTTAGGCAAAGAAAATCCCGGCCCATACAAGCGCCGGGACTTTTGTCTTTCTATGCTTGCGCCACTTCAGTTGTAAAGAACCCGGCGAACTCCTTGTTTCCATACGCGCCTTTGGTTAGTTCAATGATTTCCTTAACCGTAATTTGATCCGGGGTTTTATGCCTTTCCACCCACAGCCTGACGCCTGCCTCACAAGCTCCAGTAATGACTCTATAGGCTTCAATGGCCTCGGCCTTGCTGACCACCCTGTCTAAAGTCCAAGTTTTAAACTTAGACTTGTCTCTGGAGCTGACCTTATACATGAGGCCGTCCCGGGCTTCCTTAAGCGTTTTACCGTGGGAATAATGCTCGCCATTTGAAACGACGTAGGATACTTCAGACTTTCCACATACAATAATGCGCCACACGTTGCCGCGATGTGATACGATGTTGGCGAGAACTCCGTCGACGAAAGAATATCCTGCGTCTTTCAATCTTCTCGTGAGTTTTCTATTACACTCATCTTCCGCGCCGGGGACGTTGTGCCTTACTTCTTTGTTGGTTTTAAGGCTGGCATTACCTCTCGTTATAAGCACTCCTCCCACGGTTTTGAGGGAGAGAAGTTCGGCCGTTCCTCTGACCGAGATACAAAAACCAACGGTTTCTAAGGCATTCGCTCTTAGGACGCCGTTCGTCCACACCCCGATAGAGTTGCCCACGGTTTTGAGGGCTGGGACGTTAAGACTGGCTCCCTCCCGCACATCAATGGAATCGCCAACGATGTCTAGTTCGGGGATGTCCAGTAATACGCCCTCCAACACACGGACGAACCCTCCAACCGTCTTTAGGGAGGAAAGCTCTGCCACTCCCCCAATATAAACGTAACTGCCCACGGTCTTTAGTTTCTGCGCTTTTATCTCGGACCTCGCCCACGTCTCGACGTACCCGCCAACGGTTTCAAGGGCGGGGGCTTCCATCTTTGCATTCTTTGGTACCTCTACATGGCCCCCGATCTTCTTGAGGGCTGGGAATTTGACCCTTCCCCTTATAGAGACGTGTCCCCAAATCATTTTAAGGAATGGGGCCTTTAATCTAGAACCGGGACGCATTTCGACGTTTCCAGTGACCTCCGTATACTTGACAACAGAATTCTTATCAATAATTAAGTTCCCAGTAAAAACATTTTCTTTTTCCATTTTTCCTCCTGTTTTAATTTCTTCGACGCTCATTATTATATCTTTTTATTTTGGACTTGTTGCAAGTAAATCCCCAAAACTCAAATATAAAGCAGTTAAGGATATAGCCCCTTACGTTATTCACTTATCGGAGCCCAAATTTTGTCGGGGATATTCCACGGACGATCTTCAATCTCTTCAAAGAGTTTTAAAGTTTCTTTATTTTTCATTTCATTCTCCTAATATGGAACCAAGAATAGAGCGCCTCTGACTTTGATAAAACCCTTGTCGCGCATTTCCTGATCCCTCTCGCGCCGCCTCTGATTGCGACTACATTTGAGACATGACGTTTTTTCTTGCCTGTGCTTGCAAATATTGATGTTCATTTTATCCCCCATGTTATCCATTTAGCAGATCATATATGAGCTTCTATTATTAACATTATTTTACTTGTTGTTTTTGCTATTGGTTATAGACTTCTCGTAAATATCCCGCGCCTGAGCTAGGGCTTTATCGTAGGTTTCCCAAGCCTGGGCCTTAACAGTATCGAAAAGTTCCTGAGCCCATAGGATAGTCTTATGACATTCATTCCAAGCCCGAGCCCGCGCTTTATCATAATCTTCTACAGCCATAATGCGACGATACTCACAGCATGACGCTCTTTCTCGTCCGTGTGAGCAAGTATTGGTATCCATTTTATCCCCCTCCTTTTTAAAATACCCAGTATCCGTAGACGCATCGGGTTCCGTCGCGTGTGGGATCATAAGTATCATAAATGACCCTATCTATCACCGCGACAACGTGCCCAGACAGATTGCAAATGATTCTGCCCGTGGGAAGTTCCTCTGCTCTCAAGTGAACTCGGCATCCAGTCCCAATTCCCATTAATGGAACCCACCGTCCGCCAAATTTTTCCATGAGCGCCCGGGTTGCTTTCTTTGGCACTCCCGTCCTAGCCGTTTCATTAGGATAATGTGTCTTTAAGTAGGCACTAACGGCATCATAAACTTCTTGATATGGCTTTTGAGTAATATTAGCAATAGCCCGCACAACACAATCCCCAGCCCTTCCCCTATAACCGGCTTCTTTCCTCCCTCCGTCAGCAATCACAATTTCCATTTTATCCCCCTTATTTTAATTCCCGACACTTACTATTATATCTTTTTATTTTGGACTTTTTGCCGGTAAATCCTTAAAACTCAAATATAGAGCAGTTAGACATATAGCCCCTTACGTTATTCACTTAAGGACTCAAGCAAAAGAAAGCCCCGGTCTGTACGAGCGCCGGGGCTACTTGTTTTTCCTAGTCCCACCAAAAGCGCATCTCGTTATAAGACGTTTCTCCCACTTCGTCAGCAAGCACCTCCGCAAAAATAGTCTTTAATGCGCGTAAGGACTTCTTTATGTCAATTTTTTCCGGTTCCTCAGTTCTTTCCCCATTTGATCGTTGCGTAGTCCAGTAGGGGGGTTTAACATACAAGACAGGACTATTTTCACGGCCAAAAGATGCCACCATAACAAGCCCTTCATTATGTGCCTTTAGCAACTTTTCCGCAACGAGTTCCCCATTAAAGTCATTATAGGAGTCAATAAGTCTAATTGCCTCTGCTAACTCTGGGATTTTATTAGTTTCTTCTGTTCTAGCCTCAAGCAACCGTACTGGCCTGTCGAAACGGTCGCCATAAATAACCCTAACAGCCTCTTTAATCCCTTCAGCCAGCGCCGTCGTGTCTTGTGCTTTCATTTTACCCTCCTGTTTTAGTTTACTTTCCGTACGTTCTTTTAAGCATTAAAGCACCAGTCCCTTTTCTTTAAAAGAATAAAACCCATCTTTCGCCACAACAACATGGTCAAGTAGCGGGATACCCAGCAAAGTTCCGGCGTCCTTTAATCTTTCCGTTGTCCTTATATCCTCGGTTGACGGGCTGGGGTCGCCGGACGGATGGTTATGTAAAACAATTATCGACACCGCGCTATACTTGATGGCCGGGTAAAAACACTCTCGCGGGTGTACCAGGCTTTGGGTAAGCGTTCCCATGGATATAATTTCCTTATGAATCAATCCCCCTCTTGCATCTAAATAAAGTCCTATAAAGTATTCCTTTTTTTCCTTTCCTAATTTACGTCTAAACATTTCCGACACCTTTGTAGGATTGTTGATAGGATTTTTCTGCTTGACCGGCGGCACTTCTCTAACCGGCGCATCGTAAAAGTTCATTTTTATTTCCCCCTTTTTGCCTACCTACCATTATTATATTTTTTTATTTTGGACTTTTGAGTAAATAGCCTTATATATTTAAGATTTTAATAACGTCCCCACAATCCCTTATGTTATTCACTTAATGACCCGGAAAAAGAGAGGCCCCTAGACGGGGGAATCTAGGGGCCTGGGTAAAACCTTTTATTTTACTGCGCGAGTTCCAGCCCGTATTTCGCTGCAACTGCTCCCACCACTTCCCCTTGCTTTTCCTCCGATAGTTTTAAGGCTTGCTGGTCGTTTTTCTCCCCTCGCTTTTTAACCTCCAGCAAAAAGACCCGCAATCCTTCCGTAATAGAGAATGAGACGCTTTTTTCATCCCTTTCTACCGGCCTAACGGATAGCCAGTATCCCCGTGGCTCATTCTTGCCGGAAAACATATTAATCCCTCCCTTGTCGTAATACACATTGATTTGAAGTTCCTTTCCGGGCGTCTTGGTCAGCAGGTATGTCTTTTTAATTTCATTGTCCATTTGATTCCTCCTTAATTTATTTTGCTTTCGTCGCAAATGTTTTTTAGTTCTTTTATTAGTTCATTGTAAATCCTTCCAAATACATTATCTTCGTCGTGTTGCCCGATATATGTTCCAGGCGGCAATCCTTCAGTAATGTTGTAAAGCCTATGTGCTGTTATGGCTTGCGTCGTTAAATCGTCTATCCTTTTCTTCAGCCTTATCCAATGTCCTTGGTATGTTTTCATTTTATTTACCCCCTATGTTAGTTATTATATCTTTTTATTTTGGACTTGTTATGAGTAAATCATTAGAACTCAAATATAAAGCAGTTAGACACATAGCCCCTTACGTTATTCACTTAACCCCAAACAAAAAGACAAGCCGGGGAAGGAGGAGGGGCCTTCCCCGGCGTTAAACCTATAGCGCATTTAGGGTATGCTGTTCCTTTTCAGCCTTCCTTTCCTGCTCTGCTAGTGCCTCCAGCATCTTGAGCCCTTCCTCCATGGCATAGTCTAAGCCCCAGATTCCTCCGCATGAATCCGTAACCCCATTTTTAGTTTCCACTTCATAGCAGTAAACTTCTCCCGCTATATACATATCGTATTCCTCAACCTCCGCTAAAAGTCGCTTCCTCGCAGTCTCAATAGTCTTTTTCGTGACTTTGCCGTATTCCTTCTTGATTGCATCCTTGGTGGCAAAGATATACCCGATCTTCCCGCTGTCCCATTCGGCGTGTTGTGCCCGACCTAGGAATGGATTGCCGTTTTCCCCAGCTCTTAGCCTTTGTATGGAGTGATCGTAAAGGTAGAGCGGGATAACAACGGGCGGCTTTTCCTCTCCTAAGAATTCCTCCAGCGATTCCACGGTAAAGGAATGCTCGTCACCAATAGTATACCGGCGAGAGAAGCATATCATTTGCCCCAGCGGTTCCCCCTCTTTTCTGGGATCGAACGCATTTAAGTCTTGATAAATCCTAACCGTCCCCTCCTCCGTTTCCTGCTGTCTAATAATGTTGTCCATTGTATCCCCCTTATTTTAATTTGCCCGACACCTGTTATTATATAGTTTTATTTTGGACTTATTATCAGTAAATCCCTAAAACTCAAATATATCACAGATTTAGATGTTTCACGCGAAACATTTTGTGTTATTCACTTAGTATCCCCACAAAAGAAAGGCCCCTAGACGGGGGAATCTAGGGGCCGGGATAAATTACTGCGCTTTTTCTTTTGCCGCGTTCTTTGCTCTGCGGGAATGTAAGGCTTTATTGCTTGTAAAGACCTCTCGCCTTGCCGCCTTCCTTTGCCTTCGCGTCAACTTGGTCCCGTCTAAGCCCACCGCGTATGCCTTGTATTTCATACTTCCCTCCTTAGTTTAGCAATTTTTTCAGCCTCGGAGACGTGAGATATTATACTCCAGGGGGACGCCATAAGAAGTGCGGCCGCCTTGGTCCTGAATGGTCCGATGACGCAGGAGTATAAATGCCCGTGTGTCTTTTCCGTCGGTTCCCCCTTGAAGTAAAACAATTCCCCATCTTTCCCTGGTCCCCGCTTGCCAACAAAGAGTCTTTTCCTTTCCATTTAATCCCCTATCCTACCAAATAAAAGTCATTGCCGATACGAAAGCCCACGGATTCTTGATTAGCCGTCTTAAGGACTGTCCCCGCGATCCTCTTTAGTATAGCAAATATTTTCTTCCGTCGTAAAGAAGTAAATACAGATACTTCTAATGCCTTCTCGCGCACGATTCCGTTTTCTCCGTTCCATGATCCCACGCCTGATAACTCCGTGGCCCCACCGAAAGACTTAGCAAAATAGGAGTGGATTTCGTCCGCAAGTTTCCGCTGATTAATCCTTTTCCCCGTCCTATCTTTGCTCGGTATCAGTATTGCCGCCTGAATCCTTCCCGCCAAAGTTACTTTCATTTTATCCCCCTATTTTTATTTTCCCTACGCTCATTATTATATTATTTTATTTTGGACTTGGGACAGTAAATGACATATATTTTAGATTTTAGATATAAGGAATGGGGCATATTGTTTTATTCACTTAAGGCACTGTTTTAGATAGGGGAAGATAGAGACAAGGCACCAGGGAAAAGAAACCCCCGGCCTATGCAAGCGCCGGGGTGAGTTCCTTCCTATACGATCAAGGACAGTTACTTTTTACCCATATCATATAGGAAGTGACGCGCAATCGACACATAGTCAATTTCAGACATTGCAAAGGTAAGGAGATCGGAATAAACGCCTGTGATTTTTGGGCGCTCCTCTCTGATTGCCCTCTCGATTTCGTCCGCTAATGCAAATACTCTCCCTGCTTGAGACGTTGTTTTTTCTTGCTCCTTAATTGCATCTGAGAAGTCGAAGTTTTGTATAAGCCAAAGATGCGTCGCCCACGTCTGATAATTTTTCCAGCCGTTGTATCCCTTTTTCATTTTATCCTCCTATTTATGGCTTGCCGACATTTATCATTATATCATTTTATTTTGGATTGTTATAAGTAAATGATTTAAAACTCAAATATAAAGCAGTTAAACATATAGCCCTCTATGTTATTCACTTAACTACGCCGTCAAAAAAGAGCCCTGAATTTCTCCAGGGCTCTTGGACGTATTCCGATGACAACCAAATAAACGCTTTTATTGATTATTTTTATTCTATACTCGTTACCTCCCTATATTGTTTTGTGCGTCATCAAAGTCCTTCCATGCCTTCAGTCCCGCCCTGAACCCTTCGGCTCGCGCCTCGGCACAAACACAATTAAGCAAAGCCCAGGAACCTCCCGCGCCATTCCCCCACACAACAAGAAACGGATGCGTATATATCTTTTTCATGCCCGTATAATTAGCCATTGTAAGGACCTACCTGACCGTCCCCGCGCACCGGACGCCTATCCTCTCCAAAAAACCTAGAGAGAAGTAAATCAAACGACACGCCTTGCCCCCGTCTCCGCGCCCTTGCCCGCGTTGCTCTAATCCATGTATCCATGTTTTCTCTATCCACTGTCTATCTATCCTCCTATTGTTGTGAAATAACAACCGAACCAGCCAAGTCCTGATAGATGCGCCCGGCGAGATATCCCCCCGACACTACGATAAAAATAGCGTCCAGAAACAACGCCAAAGACCACGCGCCGATTTTTATTTTCTGTTTCATGGTAGATATTATATTTTTTTATTTTGGACTTGAGATAGTAAATGGCATATATTTTAGATTTTAGATATAAGGAATGGGGCATATTGTTTTATTCACTTAAGGGACAGGCAAAAAGAAACCCCGGCCTATGCAAGCGCCGGGGTTTTGGGGTTTACAATCCTAACTCTTTCTTAGCCGCCTCGTCCCAGTGCTCGGGGATATTGTTTTCGATTCCAAAAGCCCAGTCCATGCTCGCTTCGTTGGTGTCGTCGAAATACGCCACGACTTCGAGATACGTCCCAAAGTCGTGAGGGGACGATTTAATACCTAGACGACCGGGGACGCCTTCCGGCTTTGGGAATTGCCGCCTCAACTGGTCTTTAAACGCCAAACACTCAGAAAACGCCCTTTTCCTGTTATATGTAGGACCCAATTGCTCGCACTCCTCGTCCGTCGGAACCGGTCCCAGTTCTATATAGTCCATTTTATCCCCCTATTTTGCGGATTTAACCGACACCTAGCATTATGTCATTTTATTTTGGACTTGTTGCAAGTAAATCCCCAAAACTCAAATATAAAGCAGTTTTATACAGACCTTTATGTTATTCACTTAACGCTAGGAAAAATATCCCCAGGAGATTGCCCCAAGGATATTTATTTTGTGTTTCTATTTTTACTACTTTTGTGTTAGCGCATCATCCAAAACCCGGTAATAAAGTTCCAATGCCTGAGATACAGCCGTATGGTAAACGTCAAGCGCTGGAGCCCGGGCCTTATCGCAGGTTTCCCTGGCCTGAACCATGATTTCATCGAAAGTGTCTTGCGCCGAGTCCGAGCCCCCGGCCTTGTTGTAGGCTTCGCGGGCCTGAGTAATGGTCCTGTGGAAGGCATTCTCTGCTGGAGCCACGGCCTTGTTATAGGCTTCGCGGGCCTGATCTATGGCCTTGTCGTAAGCGTCCTTAGCTAGAGCTTTGGCCCTTTCAAAATTGTCCATTTTATCCCCCTATTTCGCGGATTTGCCCGACATAGGACATTATATCATTTTATTTTGGATTATTGCAAGTAAATGGCCTGGAAATGCGGTATATTTGAGATTTTAACCCCAGGAGCCGGGGGATGTTAAGTTATTCACTTAAGAGACACTAGACAAAAACCGCAATATATAGCGTTTTCTCATAACAGAAACAGACAGGGATGGACGGGACAGGATGGAAATATGCAGTATACGCGAGATTTGGAAACGACGCGCATGAGATATAGCAGGAGAGGATAGGACGGGGACGGATAAGAAGGATAGGGCTGGGTGAGGGATAGGGGGAAGGAATATGGGAAGCGGGGAAAGAGGGGAAGGCGCGGGGGACGGGGATATGTCCTTATTCACTTAAGGGCGGGTCTGGATGTCGAAGGCGCGTCGCGGCGGGTGTGATGCCTTGGGGGCATGATGCCGTGGGAAAAAGTGAGACTCCGACTTTTGCCCAACATCCCCCTCGTGGTTTTTAAAGAGATCAAAACTTCAAAATCCGGAAATTTTTAGGGGGACCCATTTTTCCGTCCCCGCCCTTTAACCCCCACCAAAAATTCAAAATGGGCAAAAAATAAAGGGTGGTATGCTGTCAGAAAACGTATATTCTTTTCCGACACTTCCTTCCCCACTTGACATTTTTTCCTTGTTAATGCTAGAATTGTGGTTCAAGCAAAGGAGATTCATGGGCTGCAATTCACATCCGTATATAGAAGTAAAAAAGGACGACAAGTGGGAATATTTTAAAGAATGTGAAGAATCAAGAAATTATTTATTATATTCTTTTTTGGCGGGTGTTAGGAACGGGAATGGGGTAACTCCGGTTGTCGCTCCTCGGGGACTTCCAGAAAACGCAAGCAAAGAAGTTAAAGAAGCACTATATGATTATGATCCTTTAGCCTTTCACAGTTTTACTTGGCTTACTCCGGAAGAATTTTACGAAGCAATTGAAAAAACAAAATCTTTTAAATATGAAGAATTTGGAATATCAACAGAATGGAAAAATATTAAAAACACACTAATTTCTTTACAGGAAGAGTTTGGGAAGGAAAATGTCAGACTTGTATTGGGATTTGATAGCTGAAATTAAAAATATACTAAGAAAATAAAATGAAAAAAATAGGAAGAGAAACAAGGAGCGCCATACGGAGATGGAAAAACCACATTAAACTGCTGAAAAAAGATATTAATTGTGTTAAAAAAATTAAGAAATTGTTCGGTCTAGAATTAAGAAAATTATATAATATTATGAATAAAATAGACTATACTGTTGCGGATTGTATTTGGCATCATATTGAAAATAATGGCGAACTTAATACTTTAATATCTGAGTGGAAACTAGAACTCAAAGAAATAATGCGGGAAAAACAAATTAAACGGATGAAAAAAGACATTAGTTATGTTGAAAAAATTTCTAAATTATTTGGTTCAAAATTAAAAAAATTATATATTATTTTAAATCGAATAGACTGTACGGTTGCCGACTGTATTTGGTATGATATTAAAACTAAAGGTGAACTTAATAGTTTAATATCCGAATGGAAACTAGACCTTAAAAAAGTAATAGAAGAATTAGAAGAAATAAAATGAAAAAAATAGAAATAAAAATAAGAAGAGACATACAAAATGTAAAAGAACAAATTAAATTATGGAAACAAGACATTAATTGTGTTGAAAAAATTAACAAGTTGTTTGGTCAAAAATTAAAAAAACTATATATTATTTTGAATCAAATGGACCGTAATACTGCTGAAGGTATTTGGCTGAATATTGAAGTGAAAGGCGAACTTAATAGTTTAAAGGCCGACTGTAAACTAGAACTTAAAGAAGCGACAAGAAAAAATCATATTAAACAATTAAAAAGGGAAATTGGTTGTATTAAAAAAATTAATAAATTATTTGGTCCAAAATTAAAAAAATTATATATTATTTTAAATAGAATAGACTATATTGTTGTTGACTATATTTGGCAGACTGTTGAAACTAAGGGAGAACTTAATAGTTTAATAGCCGAGTGGAAACTAGGTCTTAAGGAAGCAATTAAAGAATTACAGAAATTAAAAAAAGAAGTCTCCAGGTAAAACACATGATTGAAATTAAAAAGTATTATTATGAAGATTTGCCCGAAGAATGGAAAAATAAAGTTCCAAACAACGGAAGCGGAAAAGAATATGCTTCATATTTGTGTGTTGTTAAGGATGGGAAAATAATAGAAACCTATTCAGACGCTTGTGAGCCGGAAGACGCCAAACTAACCCGAGATTTTCACTGGGTGTTTGATATTGCTAAAAGATGGGCGGAAGAGGTAACTTTAAGGGAAGCGTTGGCAGTTCAAGAGATAAATTATTTAAATATTATTCGTAAACTTGAAAAAGAAAAAGAAGAACTTCAAAATCTTAAAAATGCAAATAAAGGGTAAAGGTAAAATGATTCTTCTGGACGCCTGGAAAGCACTGAAATCAAGATTAGGGTACAATAAAAGGAAAGAATTGTCGATGTTGAACGATTGTTGTGAACACGTTTGGGGCGAGTGGGAGTTTTTTGATCGCTGCGGAATAAGACAAAAAGAAAGACAATGTAAAAAATGTGAATTGGTTCAAGTGGAAAGAATGCCGGAGCAGATGTCAGAAGTAGATATTAAAACCGAATATGAAAAAATAGTTGCCTATCTTAAACACCGTTGTAAAGAGACTTGTGCAAAATATAAAGAATATAAGGGAAAATACGCGCACGAGACAAATTGTCCTGCTTATGATTTGGATTTAGTATGAAGTTTAAACATAAGATATAGTAACTATTCTATATAAACAAATTAATGAGTTTTAAACATAAAAAATCCAAAGAACATAACAAGCAAGTTATCCAGAAAACTTGCTCCTTGAGACTTTACCCGAATCAAGAACAAGAGCGCTTGTTCGCTGATTATTTCGGTGTGAGCCGGTATGTTTACAATAAAGGTTTAAAGTTGAAAAAAGAAGCATATGCCAAAGACAAAACAAATTTGGGATATGGAGACTTGGCCAAACTTTTGACCAAATGGCGGGAGACAGTTCCTTGGATTGGGAAAGTTTATTGTCATGTTGAACAAGCATCACTGAAACACTTGGATGAAGCGTTCAGGAACTTCTTTAGACGATTGAAGTCAAAAACCAAAGAAAAGGGATTTCCAAGATTTAAAAAGAAACACGGGAAGCAGTCGTTTGAGTTTCCCGCAAGAGTTCGGGTCAAAGAAGGAAAAGTTAAATTGCCTAAGATTGGGGAAGTTAGATTTTTGAATTATAATGGATACTTGGACGATAAGACACTTGGTAAGACAACTATAGTTAAGTCTCCAACAGGGAAATATTACGCTCAGGTATTGGTCAAGACTGAGAAGAAAATCCCTGAGAAATTGCCAGTTTCTTTTAAAAATACTGTGGGTATAGACTTGGGGCTTTTAAACTATATCGTCTCCTCAAACGGTCTTAAAATCCCTAATCCAAAATTCTTTAAAATTCTTGATGCAAAGAAAAAACGGCTGAGCCGCTGGCTCTCAAGAACCCAAAAAGGCTCACGCAATAGGGTCAAAGCACGGCTGCGTCTGGCTCGGTGTTATGAACAAATCAAAAATAAGGTCAACAATTTTCTGCATTCCACCGTCAATCAACTTGTTCGTGATAACCAAACGAACAGGTTTGTGCTTGAGACGTTGAACATCAAAGGGATGCAGAAAAACCGCCATCTTGCAGGAAGCATCCAACAGGCTTCCTGGGCTGCATTCCAGCATATGCTGGAATACAAAGCCAGATGGTGTGGCAAAACTGTGGTCTATGCTGATCCATTCTTCCCAAGTTCTAAGAGATGTGTTGATTGTGGTTCCATCAACAAGAACTTGCAGATAAAGGATCGAGAATGGGTGTGCCCGTCGTGCGGTGTTTGGCACGACAGGGACGTTAACGCCAGCATGGAATTGAGGCTTTGGCCGGAGATTTCTCTGGCTGAGAATAGGGCCGGTGCGGCCCGAATTGCTGAGCGTGAAAACGCCCACGCGAACGCCTCTGGAGAGGGAGTGCTTGTGCAGAGCGCAGCGATGCCTCTGTCAAAGGCCCTCGTTGAAAGAGGAAATCCCGATGGAGCGCCGCCGAATCGGCTCCCGGAACTTGTTTCGGAGGGATAGTCGCCTTCTTGTTTTGAAAAAGAAAAGGTTGAGGTGAAAAATAAAAAATGAAAAAAGAAAATGTTTTTATTGGAAATTTGATTGTCGACAAAGACTCCGTTATTGATTATACGGAAGTCACCGGCTATGTCTTCGTTGGGGAAGGCGCTAAACTGGAAGCCCCCAGTCTTAAGATTGTGGGCGGACACGTTGATGTGCGGGAAAACGTCGAACTTCCCTCTCTCAAGATTGTGGGTGGACCCATCCAGGTGTGGACGACCGCTCTCATGAAAGCACCGGCGCTAAAGACTGTCGGTGGGAATGTCGAAGTGTGGGGAAATGCCAAACTCCCAGCGCTAAAGACCGTTGGCGGACACGTCGAAACATGGAATAATATCGAACTACCATCCCTTAAAACAGTTGGAACCAGCGTCTTTTTGCATAAGAACTCCAAACTCCCAGCGCTAAAAACGGTAGGTGGTTCAATCCGCGTGTGGGAAAATGCCAAACTCCCCGCTCTCAAAACAGTTGTTGGCTCTGTTGATGTAATGGAGAGTGCCAAACTGAACTCTCCCAATCTCAAAATAGTAGGAGATTCCGTTGTTGCATATGAGAATTCCAAACTGAAAGCCCACTCGCTAAAAAAGGTAGGGGGTTACGTTCGTGCGTGGGATAAAGCCGAACTAAAAGCCCATAAAGAAATAAAATCCTACGTTCCCGGCGCGGAAGACGAGTGCCGTCGAGAACTAATAAAAGAGTTTGAGTCCGAAGGATATTATTTCGCAGGCGGAGAGGAAATGTGTAGAGCGTTGTCGTGTGTGGCGAGACTAAAATATCATACGTTGTCGCAAATAAGGAGTTTGCTGGATTTTTTACAGCCAAATAAAATAAAATAAAGGAACAGAATGAAAAAAGAAAATGTTTTTATTGGAAATTTGATTGTCGACAAAGACTCCGTTATTGATTACACAGAAGTTACGGGTTACATCACTATATTGAATAGCGCCAATCTGGAAGCCCCGGAACTAAAGATAGTGGGCGACTCCGTAGAGGTGCGAGAAAACGCCAATCTGGAAGCCCCCGCTCTTAAGGCAGTGGGAGGCTCCGTTGATGTGTGGATGAATGCCAACCTCCCAGCGCTCACGGCGGTAGGCGGCAGCGTCGAGGTGTGGAGAACGGCCGATCTTCCCACGCTCAAGACGGTGGGAGGATGCGTCCGTGCAAGAACGAACACCGAACTGCCTGCCCTCAAGGCGGTAGGAAAACACGTAGCGGTATATGAGAACGCAAGACTCCCAGCACTCAATATAGTGGGTGACTCCATCTTTGTGCACAATAATTACGGACTCCCCGCGCTCAAGATGGTGGGTGGATACGTCTTTGTACACAATAATTATGAACTGAACTCCCCCACTCTCAAAACAGTAGGAGGCTATATTGTTGGATATGAGAATGCCAAACTGAAAGTCCCCCACCTAAAGACGGTTGGTGGCTTAATTAAAATGTGGGATAAAGCCGAACTAAAAGCCCATAAAGAAATGAAATTCAACGTCCCCGGCGCGGAAGAGGAGTGCCGTCGAGAACTCATGCGGGAGTTTGAGGCCGAAGGCTATTCCTTCGCGGACGGAATTTTGGCAAAGATCGTTTCGCGGCGGGGAAATGTGTGGCGCGTTGTGGTGTGCGGTAAAAAAGAAATATCTTACGTCGTCTCAAATGGGTACGCATATTCCCACGGCAAAACTCTTAAGGAAGCGCGGGACGGCCTCATGTATAAGATCAGCTCCAGAGACAAGTCTAAATTTAAAACTTGGACTTTAGACAGGGTGGTCAGCAAGGCCGAAGCCATTGAAGCCTATCGTGTCATCACAGGGGCTTGTGAGGCGGGAGTTAGACAGTGGATGGAGCATCATAAGACTCCAGATCGGATTACAGTCAAAGGAATCATCGAATTAACTAAGGATACATATGGAGACAAGGAGTTTGAAACATTCTTTACAAAATAACAAATTAATTGACGAGAATCAACAAAATTTATTGACTAAAGTCTTAATGGTTTTGTATTTTAATTTCGTATAACAATAGCCTATGAAATCTCCTAAAAATAAAGAACTAAAAGTATCTAAAAATCTTCTGATCGAACTCATAAAAACACTAAAAGAACACGAATGTCCTGGAGACTGTTCAACAGATCAACGCTGTTTAAATGAATCATATGGTGGAAATGGGTGCTCCATCACGCGAGTGCTCAAAAACTTGAAGCATACAGGAGAAAAAAATGAAACACCTTCTTGCCGCCGCCCTTACTCTAGAGGCGCTGCACGTTTCTGCACAAAAGTCGTTTGATACTCCAAAAATTCAAATGGTGGCTAAAGACGACGACATTAAAGTCAACACGCCAATTTTGCCGGGAACAGTCATACTAAAGGGAAAAGGTATAAAACCAGTCACTGTTTTCCCAGCATCTAAAAAACCAAAGCCGACGTACGTGACCGATCCAAAATCACCCCAACGTCCAGTTCACTGCCAAAAGGGAAGATACTGCCGATGAGGTTGTTTTATCTTTTTGTCGGTTTTGTTGTTGTTTTAGGACTTTGTGTTTTTGAAGAAGCGATTGCGGTATATTTAAGCACTCGAAAAACAAACCCGACTACAAAGGATGAAAAAAATTAAGGCATTGATCGCATTTTTCATTGGCTTCAAATCCATGCCAACATACAAAAATATCCATCGCTGCTCTTTCTTGAGAGGATAGCCCATATAGAACAACATCTCTCTTGTTGTCCGCCACAACCATCATATCCTGAATAAATTTTCTAGTGTCGTCTCTTCTTGCGAATAAAAATATCCAGCGCGTGTCTCTTAAATAAAATAAGCCCATCCACGGCGTATCCCGTAAAATACTCCCGTTGACGGTCGAATATATTTCCTTAACATCCGTCATTTTTGGTTTTTCTAGTGACGCCGTGGAGGAATAGTGTGCTGGTATTACATTGTTGATATTATAAAAAATATCATACCAGTCCGTATCAAGTTCTAAATCCGAAAAAGTAAAATCTAAACGAGGCATGGATATTTTACACAAAAATCGCGCAATAGAAGAACAATAGTTTAAACTGCTGGAAAAAATCAGATAGTCGCCGTTCAGGACGAGTAAACTTGGGTAGCAAACTGTTTTGTTTTTACGTATAATTAGTGTGTCGAAGAAGTCGGAATTGTGGAAGTAAAAAGGAGAGAACGTGAGCGAAAACGACCATCCTCTGAAAGAGTTCGGAAAAGAATTACCGCCACCCACCAAAAAATTTAACATTAAACGCCAATTAGCCCTTGCAAAAAGAGATACAAGTCTAGATGAGGACGAGCCGAAGCCTCTTTCATTTACTCAGTATGGAATAGTTTCTCAAGGAATTTATACCCCGAACCCGCAAACAAGAGAAATTCTTCCGGCTGGTATTTATGAGGTTGCTGAAACAAGAGCCGGATTTCTATTCAAAGTAAAAACCCTTGAAACAGACAGCCTGCTTGTTTTGCCTGACAACAGAACAGAAAAACTTATTCACGAAATAAATACTTTTTGGGCCAGACAGTCTTCTTTTAGACAATACGGATTTTTATATCGTAGAGGTGTCCTTCTGTGGGGTCCTTCTGGAAGTGGGAAGTCTCTTCTCGTTCAACAAATTTGTAAAAAAGTAATCGACGAGGGAGATGTTGTTTTTGTATGCAATACCTATCCGCATATATTTCAGACAGGATTGGAATATTTTAGACAGATTGAGCCAGACCGAAGATGTGTTTGCGTATTTGAAGATATTGATGCTCTTATTGATGAGTATGGAGACGAACAACTACTTCAACTACTAGATGGTGAAGATGTTATTGATGGAGTTTTAAATATTGCGACATCGAACTATCCTGAAAAACTAGATAAAAGAATTGTTTCTCGACCAAGACGTTTTGATGCCGTTATAAAAATCGACATGCCCTCCGCTGCGGTTAGACGATTTTATCTTGAGCATAAACTGAAGATATCAGGAGAAAAGGAAGATATTGATAAGTGGGTTGTTTCAACGGAGAATTTTAGTTTCGCGGCGCTTGCGGAATTAGTTATTAGTGTTAAATGTCTGGGAAAGACGTTTGACGAATCTGTTAAAACAATTAAGTCTTTGCTTGATTCAAAAGCATCCAGCGAGGAATTTGAAAAATCAACGATGGGATTTAAAGTCTTTGAAAATAATGACTGATAAAAATATTTTAATCACTGTTATTTTCGGCGTTATTTTTTCTACTCTTACACTGTGGTTTACAACGTCAAACAATAGACATTCAAAAAAATCAACAATAAAAAATATCTTACAGTATTACAGCAAAACTCACCAAAAAGTTGACCCTAAAGTTGTCAAGCAAGTTGTTGATCTTTCTTACCGCCTTACTCCAGAAGTGTTTCCTAATGGCCCCTTTACACCCAAAGATATCATAACTATTGCTATGATTGAGACTGATTTTAATCCCTATATTGTTGGAAAGTATGGAGAAATTGGGATTTGGCAGATTCTAGACCCAGAAGGAAATGCTTTTTCGATGGAGGGAAACTGTAAGGCTGCTCTCGATACTTTAAAAGAAAAATACGACCTGCGAGGAAACTATAAAATGGCCATTATTGGATATAATGGCGTCAGCGTCAACAATAAAGGAAAGATGTATTTAGGATACTGGAATAGGTTTGCTAAAGCACGAGAACTTGTCGAAAGGATGGACCAATGA